>OICB01000006.1_pt1 | contig 230125 bp, 221 predicted proteins | sample 1581121 | NCBI WGS metagenome assembly OICB01 (sample SAMEA3882544, study PRJEB24775) | human gut metagenome | biome: human-associated habitat; feature: intestine environment; material: feces | place: Netherlands | collected 2009/2010 | reverse complement strand
CCTTTTAAGGGTGGTTGCAGTCTTTTTTTATTGCGCGTTTTTTTACAGCCCCTTTCATTCAAATCATTAAAACTTCTTTATGAGTACCCGCTTTTAGTCAAGCGGTTATTTGTATTATTCAATATCGATTATCAGCTCCCACCGATAATGTCCGTTACACTCTTTATTAGTGCAGACAAAGTAATGTGCCTTATCTGCTGTTGTATTCACAGGAACATAGTAGCCGTTATGGCAAACAGGACACTCAACTTTTTCGCCTTTTTTTAACTTTGTGAGAATATCATTTTCTTATGCCATGAACATAGCCCCCTTTTCTCCAGTTAAATTCAGGATAAACGTCTTTTACTGCAAGCTTTGAACACCACGCACAACACTTGCTGTGGTCTGAGCGGATAACGTACACCCTAAGTCCTGCGATGAAACGAAAATTGACTCACACGCTCACGTGGAGCGTACGTTAAAGTTACATATTTAGCAAAAGTTTAATTCTAAATAATCAGGCATTTCCAAACTGTAGTGTACATAGCCAGGATTTTCTGTGAATGTTTTATCCTTATCATATTCACCATTTACATATTTATCTAAGTTAATAGATTGCTCTAAATATTCAAAGTTCCACTCAAATTTACAAGCTTCCCAAATAGTCATATCTGAATATTCTGCAGAAGGACTACTCAAAAGTTCTTTAAGCAACTTTTTTTCTTTATGCGAAAGTTTCCAAAGCTTTTGGTCTTCTGCATTTTTATTTTCAACATAATCTGCTGAATTAAATAAAATTCTAACCACCTTAGCAGCATCTCCATAATAAACGTTATTATAAAATTTGAAATAAGGATGTCCCTGCCTTTCAGAATCGGGATTTACAGCGATACTTACATTATTCTGATTATCCCTACATACAGTTGACATTTCATCTAAGTATTCTTTCAAAAATAATTTAATCATTGCATGATACCTCTCTCTTTTTTACATTATCGTATTTCAACTCACACGCTCACGTGGAGCGTGACACAGCTTGCAGGGTCTATGTATTCAAGCATTTTATTTCAACTCACACGCTCACATGGAGCGTGACTTATTCCTGGTTTGCCAGCCTTTTTTTCTTGTGCATTTCAACTCACACGCTCACGTGGAGCGTGACATGACGGACAAGAACGGAAAGAACATCAGAAAAATTTCAACTCACACGCTCACGTGGAGCGTGACGACGGTGAGGACAGGCAGTCCAACAAGATTAAAATTTCAACTCACACGCTCACGTGGAGCGTGACGCAAAGATGATACGATAAGAATTGCAGGTGAAAATTTCAACTCACACGCTCACGTGGAGCGTGACGATTTACAGTCGAGTTCTCAATAACTTCATTGTCATTTCAACTCACACGCTCACGTGGAGCGTGACAATCCAGTAAATGACGATATTGTTTTTGACGGCAATTTCAACTCACACGCTCACGTGGAGCGTGACTATAATCCCATTGAAAACTATTCCATGACAGAAAATTTCAACTCACACGCTCACGTGGAGCGTGACCTTTAGGTGTTTGGGATTTTGAGGGGGTTTATTCATTTCAACTCACACGCTCACGTGGAGCGTGACATGTGTGGTACAAATTTCGGTAGCGGTGCAAAAATTTCAACTCACACGCTCACGTGGAGCGTGACTAAAAAGTTCGTGCCTAGCCCATGCAGTAATCCATTTCAACTCACACGCTCACGTGGAGCGTGACTTTTACAAGTCTTCGCCAATTTTAACATCATTTTGTATTTCAACTCACACGCTCACGTGGAGCGTGACAAAGTTCATTACTTGTTCATCAATGGTGTCTGGTATTTCAACTCACACGCTCACGTGGAGCGTGACTGGTAACAATATCCAGTGCATTGAAAAACGGCAATTTCAACTCACACGCTCACGTGGAGCGTGACGTCTTGCCCTGCCTGTTCTTACCGCCAATAACAGTATTTCAACTCACACGCTCACGTGGAGCGTGACAGGAGGTGATAAGAATGTTTGACAACCGCCTGAAAATTTCAACTCACACGCTCACGTGGAGCGTGACCAAGACCCTCTTCTGGAGAGTTGGTTCTATAACCATTTCAACTCACACGCTCACGTGGAGCGTGACCTGAAATTGTACCTGTTACGAAACGCCAGGTGCAGATTTCAACTCACACGCTCACGTGGAGCGTGACCCTGCCGTTCATAGCTTCCTTTACCTCGTTTTTATTTCAACTCACACGCTCACGTGGAGCGTGACACTTGATGTTGTGTATATCTGGTGCTTGCTCAACGTGATGCGGACTTATTTTTTTATTTAATGGGTATCGGTTTGATTTTGTTCACTGTGCGTTCACAAATAGCATGGCATTTTCATGCGAACTTACTAGGGATTTGTGGATCACTTGGGGTACGCTGGTCAAAATATTAGGACGCCTTCAGGGTCATAGGTCTCTTTGGTGCCGTAGTGTTCTACTCTATGCTTCCAATTGTTGCCTAAGTAATATATCCGCAGACTATCATGCTTTGGGTCTATTATTTTCAGAAGTTTATCTTTCACTTTCAGAAAAGTGCCATAGTCTACGTCTATTTCAAACACGCTGTTCTGCACTCGCTGTCCATAATTTTGACACTCTTTCGACACTTTTCTCAGCCTTGTTTTACCCTTATTATCTGTTGTTGATACATCATAGCTTACTAAGGTCATCATTTATATCACCTCTATTTCAGCAAATAGTTCGGGTACTCATCTAGCTCGCCACGGATATATTTTGCGAGAAGCGAGCTTTGCACATATGGGAGTAGCCCTTGCTGTATCTTTTCGCCCAGATATGGGTGGACTATGCTTATGCGCTTACGCTCCTGCCATGCGGTGAGGACTTTTTTCTTGCCCTCTTTGGAGAGGTATACTGCGCCGCTGACCTGAGTTTCAAAGTCCTCGGGCTTTATCATTTTCAAGTTTATCATGGTAAGCACAAGTCGCTCCACCACGCAACGAAATTCCTCTACAAGGTCGCAGGACAGGCTGCTTCTGCCTGAACGCAGGGCGTGGTAAAAGCCGAGGCAGCTATCAAGTCCTACGCTTTCAAGGGCTGATGTATATGATGAAATTGCGATAGTATACAGAAACGAGAGCATGGCGTTTACTCTGTCGAGGGGTGGGCGTTTGGTGCGGTTGGCAAGGTAAAAATCTTCTTTTTGGTGGAGTATCAGTCGGTCAAATATATCAAAATATGCCTTTGCACAGCTTCCCTCTATACCCATGATGATATCTTTATCGGCAGTTTCATAGACGGTCTTTATGCCGTTTTCAAGATATTTTATACAATCTGTAAGCTCTCCGTCACTGTTTATATCTGGGTTATCGTGGAGCGAACGTCTGATAAGATAACGTGTATTTGAAAGCTTTGCGGCGACAGTATTCCTGATAAGGTCAAGCTGAGGAATAGAAAAAAGCTCAAACTGCTCTTTTCGCAGATAGACGTTGCCCTTTGTTTTGCCCTGAACTCTTGCGAGAAATTTACCTTGAGGAGAAATAAAATTAACGGCTATACCATATTCTGCACACTTGCCCATAAGCGCAGGTGAACAGCCCGAATAGCTGAAAATATAGATATCCTCGATATTAGTAAAAGGCACACGGAACTTCTCGCTGTCCTCTGCCCTGCACACTATGTTTTCGCCGTCAAGTGTGAGGTAGGCAGTTTCTTCGAGAATATAAAGTGAATTGAGCAGTTTACGCATTGTTTTCACCTCCGTTCATGGAGAAAATCGTATTTTTCACGCTATATTTCTTCACTTTTGGAAAGCACATATCCGACAGTGAACAGCCTGAACATTTCTGACCTTTTACACGCTTTGGAATAATATCCGCTGCAAGTATCTCACGCATTTTTCCAAGATAGTCGCAAAGCATTTTATCATACTCTGCGCCCTGAGTATCAAAGGGCAATTCTGATCGTCTGCGCACATCTGCATAGTACAGAAAACATCGACTATTGCAATGAAATACGTTATCCACGCAAAGCTTCTGCGCATAGACTTGTATAGCGTCGGTCTGATTGAACTCCCCTGCTTTGGGCCTGGTGGGTTTATACTCCACAATTTCCACACGGAATGTGCCGTCCAGAGTATCTATATAGTCACCGCTTTTGTCACGGACGAACTCGATACAATCTACAACTCCGAAAATATTGTACTTAGGGTCATCGTTATACACTGACACGTCACTTCGGACGATCTTACGCTTATTTTCAAAGTTGCGCTCGCCGCTGTGGACGTTCTCATGGAGGAGGTTTGCTTTGACGACAAAGGCGTTTTCAGCCCAGTCGTCATTAACTTCTAAAAGAGCAAACCTGCGTGGACAATACATATAATGCTGTATGTCACGGATATTGATAGTTACATCTTCGCTCATCAGAGCTTTTCAATAAGGGTAACGCCCTCAGGCATATCCTTATCTATGGAGATATCATAGTCTGAGTAATGTCTTGGAGTTGTCACGCCGTCTTTGAGCTTAACTGACACCTTGTCAAAGAGGATATGTGCAGGGGCATTGCCCAGGGCGGAGTCATGCTTGAACACGATAAGCTTACGCATACAAAGCTTTCCTCTTGCGGCGCTTCTGTCATGCTCGAACATATTGATGATAGATGTCCAAAGAAGCTCAAGGTCGTCCTCGCTAAAGCCTGTTATCTTCTGAGCGAGCATTGCGGAAACATAGCCCTCGCCACGATAGAGAGCATATGGGATTATGCTCTTTTTGCCCATTTCGGTCTCACCGCTCTGCTGTCTGTCTTCTGTTGTTCTTGCCTGTCTTGTGATTGTGATATCCTGAGCAAAAACAGGGTCGATACTTCTTGCAAAGTTGAGCTGTACAGGACCTCTTACAATGCCGCACGGGTCATCGCCTGTACTCATTACTGCACCGAAAGTTCTTACGTCAAAGTAGTTCTGACAGATATAGTCACGAACCTGCTTAACGTCATCAGGATTCTTGCCTTTCTGCTTTGTGGCAAGACCAAGGGTATTATAAGCTTCGGTGAACTTTGTATTGAGGGCTTTGTCTGCCTTGATAAGGATATTGTAGCCTGCTTCGCCCTCTTTGGTAAGCTCCACAAAGTTTCTTATCTTTCTTTTAAGGCACACGTCTGTAACGATACCGAGGCTTGTTTCTGGGTCTGTTCTAGGCATATTGCCTGCGTCAGGGTCGCCGTTTGGGTTGCCGTTCTCAACGTCAAAAAGCATTACAAATTCATATCTGTTCTTGATTGCGTTTTCCATAATATTTCGTCCTTTCTTTATTCTTCTGATTTAACTTCAGAATTTTCTTCCGGCTTATCTTTTGACTTTTTTGTATAAAGATCTCTGTACTGCTGTGCATAGCCTACAATAAATCTGCCCTGATCGTCTAGGGAGAGTGTAGACGGGAATTTGCCGTCAAGTCCGTCAAGTATCTCTCCGCAGAGTTTGTTATAGAATATTGGGCTTGAAAGCTTCTTGATATGGTTTTGTGAAAGCTTATACAGCTTTGGAAAAACTGTTGACGGCTTTGAGCACGCAGAAGCAAAGTATGAGTCCTTAATTGTTCTGTTAAGTCCTCCGCCTGAAGCGTCCTGCTGGATCTTTTCAAGCACTGCGAAAAGTCTTCCGCAGAGATAAGCCTGATTTTTGTTTTCAAGGTCTAATGACATTTTGATCTCCTCCTTATTTTGCTTACGGTTTATGCAGCCTTTTATCAAGCCTGCCCTTGTATCATTGAGTTTTATAAAATGGTTGTTCTCCTCGTCGCTGTCGGTCTTGACCCTTGTTATTACTGTGGAAAGCAGTTCGTCAGGGTATCTTGTGCCTTTGAGTATTGCTTCAAAAAGTGCGGCGGTGAGAGGTGACGGAACTTTTTCTTTGGACGATTTTGGTGAGATAAGCTCACGCTTGATTCGTTCAATGCTTACTTGATGCTGACCCTCAGTAAACGTGATATCCTGCTGATGTTTGAGTACATTGTCAAATATCCTGCCGAACTTATCGTGGAAGATGAACTTCTGGGATATTCTGGAGCTGTTGGGTGTGAAGCCTGCAACGTAAAATTCTACGTTAGGGTCATAAGGCATATCGGCTGTCCTGCCCTGTTTAAGCTGGGTCATGACAGTGTTTAAGTTTCGGTCGGCTTCGTTCACAACGGTTTTATTTAATTCGTCCTCAAATCCGCTGAACATACCGGCAAACATATTGCATTCTTCTACATCGTTCTTCTTCATTGCGAAATAGACTATTGTCATATCGTCAAAAGTCTTATAATGGCTCCTGTCAGCAAGCAGAGAATTAAACGCAGAGGTATACATTTTCATGGCTTTCTCAGAAACATTGCTGTTGTATGACTGCTTCTTGCCATAAGATTCAAAGGCAGATTCTTTCATGCCAACGAGGACACAGCCTGAGGACATTCCACCTTTGATACCCTTTATTTTATCATGGATACGGGCTTGCGGGAGCTTCTCACCAAGAATGGAACAGGTGGATAGTTCGGTATCGTCACTGTCGCTGTCGGCGTTAAGCTGGGCGAGATAATCCTCATAGGCGGCTTTGAATTTACTGTCATTGTGAAGCTTAGTTTCAGGAGAGCCGTCAAGTCCAAACTCATAGTAGGAGCTTGAATACTCCTTGCCTAGGGCAAGAAGGTGTGGGTTTTGGGTTTCCTGCTCAGGTTCCCATGTACGGATAAAATTAAGATAGGCTTTGCAGATAGGTGAGTCGATATTCTCAAAGAACTTCTCATTCCATTCGCAAAAGCATTTGTGTGATTTTGCCGCTTTGTTGGTAGCGTCTGTAGGGGTCAAAGTTCCTTTATCATAGTTCAGACCGAATATGTAGAGTGGTCTGTGTTCGATCGTATTTTTGTCTATGCCCGGTTTCTGCGTTCTTACGGGAAGCTGTTCCATTACTGGATCATAGACTGTTTTTGTCTTTTTATTTTTCAGAGGGATAATTCGGGGTACTCTCAAATCGTTTATTGCGGCTATCTTGCCCTCGGGGGTAAGAAGAATTTCAAAGTGTATGGCTTGCTTACAATAGCCTGCAGGAGTTTTATTCTCCTGCAAAGCACTGTAATCGCACAAGGCTTTTATCAGCATTTAATCTCCTCCCTGTATTTTGCAACGTCGATAACACCGTCTATCATATGCGGACGGTAGAAAACTGCGTCTGCCTTGTCAGAAAACTTAGGGTCGTTCCAATCATTATTGACAGGCTTGCCTCCGTCCTCAAACTTCATGCCGTAAAGCATAAAGCCAAGGTCTTTATCACCCATATTTTGCGGTGCTATCTGTGTAAGGTCAAAGTCGTCAACAAGTTCAATACTCTTTATTGCAAATTCACGGCAGCCAAGGCATGGCTGTCTGAAATGCTGGCCGTTTCTGAGACGTCTGAGCATTATATTATAATGCTTCTCATCAGATTCGTCGGGGTGGTCTGATTTAAGATAGGTGCGCTCAAACGTGAACTCGATACCGTATTTCACATTTTTCAACACCATTGCCGCACGCTGACTTCGTATCTCCGAGGTGTACATCTCCGCTGAGCCTCCGCCTTTCATTTGCTGTTTCACTGATGATAACAACAGCTTATCTTTGACCTCGTTTCGTCGGATATTGGTAAACTCGATAGGGTTGAACACCACTATTTTGTTTATCTGATAGCGCACGGCAGGCTTCCAATATACTGATTTGATAAGTCCCTCCAGTGCGCTTGGTGTGGGTACGTCGTAACTCACCCTCTCAACTTTCATTTCAGGTCTTGAGAAGCAAGCGTAGTCACCTGTCACGATGGTCTTAAAACCATAGCTCATTTTAGCATCACTCCTTTTAAGCTTATATTAGTATTTGGTACATCACTTTCGCTCTACATATATGATACTCCATTATGAATAAAATGTCAATAGTTTTCATGTATAAAAAAAGTGTCGGATTTTAGGCATATTTCACAATTCTACGTTCAATGGTTTGTGGTATAAAAAAGTTGACTTTTTAAAATAATGTTTGTATAATATACTTGTCTATGCTTTACGCATATGTGAGTTGAAAAATATTCGTATTCGGTACGATATGGAATGCAGCAAGTGGCAGACTGTCTTGGTGGCAGCCTGCCATTTGTTTTAGATGAAATAATCCTGCATTGCGGCTTGGGTGTCCAAACCTGTTTCATTATTATAATAACTTTGATTTTCAAGAATGAATATGCCTGTGCCGTGATCTTTGAGAACACCCTGAGAATAAAGATCCTTGAAAACGTTCATATAGACAGACACTGAATATTTCTGCAATGCTCTTCTTACTGACATATCACCATTACGCAAGGTTTCAACAAGTTTATGGCAAGTCTGGTCGTTAGGATCGTCGATAACGAGAGAGATAGTGTCGGCGGAGATATATTCAAACTGCATTGCGTAGCTTCGGAATGGTATGCTGTATGGTGACATTAAGCCTTGGCGGTCGAATGAGTTGCTTTGTTCGTTATATTTCGCAATAGAGTTTTCAGCTATACGACTTTGGTTGAAGTCGAAAATTCCGTCGTAGTATTCTTTAATACAATCATAGGAAGTTATATCTTGGTACTTTTCCAGCAAACCTTTAGTCTTGTTAATTCTCATGGCAAGGTCGCTTCCCTTGCGGTATGTTTCGTCAATGTCAAAAACGTACACATAGCCCTTGGCATCTTTACCCTCACGATTACATCTGCCCCCTGCCTGCAAAATACTGTCTAATCCTGAAAGCTGGCGGAAAACTGTGTTAAAGTCAAGGTCAACGCCTGCTTCTACAAGTGAAGTTGAAACTACTGTGATATACTCGCCCTTTTTAAGCTTCTTTCTTACTACTTCTATGACACGGCTTCTGTGGGCTGGGGTCATATTGGCGGAAAGGTGATATTTTTCACCTTGAACAAGATTGTAAAGCTCTGCCGCTGTTTTCTTGGTATTCACAACGATCAGAGCATTTTTACACCGAGAGGCATTTTCTGCAATGGTTTCAAGAGTGGTTTTGCCCATGTCTTTATATTCGCATTTCTTGAAATACTTAAAATTGGTTCGGTCGGTAACAAGCTTATTATAGTTCACATCAGGCAGGAACTTATCAAAAAGCTTAGAATAATCGGGCATTGTGGCGGAGAGAAAAAGGGCTTCGCTGTTAAGATACTTTGTTATATAGCCCACAGCTTTAAGGCAGGGACGAAGAAGTTCCGTTGGAATAAGGTGTATTTCATCAAAAACTATCACGCTGTCACGGAGATTGTGGAGCTTTCGCAGTGCTGAGCCTTTATAATGGTATATGGATTGAAAAAATTGCACGCTTGTGGTGATTATAAGTGGTGCGTCCCAATTTTCGCAGGTCCTTTTGAGCTTCTCTACGGTTTTCTTTTCTTCCTCTGTGTTGCCGTCATAGGAATAGTTTGAATGATGCTGTAGGACAGGGAGAACGTCGCCGAACATTTTTTCAAACTTATTAGCGGTCTGTTCTATTATACTTGTGTAAGGTATGACGTATATGATTCTCTTCTTTCCGCTCTCTAAGGCTAGTTTCAAACTACATAAGGTTTTTCCGCTACCTGTTGGCATATCAAGAATTGAAATATGACTTTTATTGACCGAATTATCAAAAGCTTGTTGCTGGATACGGCTTCTTGCTTGCCTTAACGGGTTATCTGACGGCATATCACTTAATTCTCTGTTCAGTTTATCAAGTGCCTTTTCAAAATCACCGCTCATGCCACGTTCAACATTTTTATTGCAAAATATTTCGGTATCGAGAAAATCTGCGTCTGTCAGGCAAGAGAACACGTACTTGGTGAAAAAGGCGTAACGCTCGATAAGCTCGGTGGGGTCTTTTGCAGAACGCAGTTCATTTAATGGCGGTGTTATTTCTTCCAGTGTTAAAGAGGCAAATTCTATTTCAGTGGCGTATGCACTGTAGTCGCTTTCGCCCGTATATTCGTCTGCTCTTTTTAGTGTACCGTTTAGGGTCGGGCTGTCAGAGTTGTCTGCGACTGTGCCGCCGTCCATAAGTCCTGTGTGGTGTCCTGCGATGCAATACTCCATAAGGGGTGCGAAACAATCGTTTTTATCTGCAAGTGTTTTATACTCTATCGCTCCGCAGGAAGCGTGGCTGAATTTTACTTTGTCATCATCAAGCCGTTTCTGAAAGTTAAGAGCATACTTACCTATATCGTGATACAGGCTCGCTTTTTTCGCAAGGGGTTTCAAAAGATCTACTGAAAAGTCCTCCGCCAATTTGCTTACGCCTATAAGGTGGGCTTTTACAGTTTGCCTTTCACCGTCCTCACGGGTGTGTGCGTAATATTTCATGGTCATTTCTCCTTTTTTGGATAGACAAATCTATCTATATTTTTATTATAGCATACAATTTAATACTTGTGGGGAAAATTTTTGTACACATAAACAAATATTTGTACAAATTGTTATATTTTTATTATAATACATTATAATATATAGGTCAACATAAAGCATTCGACATTTTGAAAATTCGACTTGATTATTATTTAAAAATGTGTTAAAATTAAACTATAAGTAAATTTGTATTTTTTTAAAATGTTATGAGAGGAATTTATATGAAGTACAGACTTTTATACAATAAGATCACAGTAGTGGCTCTTTCGGCGATGTTGTCGCTGAGTGCTGTATCATGCGGTAAGCTTGACACGAGCAAGCTTGACGGAAACGCTTTGACAGTGATCGAAACCGAGAGCAAAGCGGAAGTCAAAAAAACTGAGGACAGCTCCAGCAAAAAAGAGGTCGAGGTGAATGAAGAAGAAAAGGAACAGCCAAGCTACACCTGCTCGCTGGTTTGCGTGGGCGACAACCTTATACACGACAACATTTATAATGAGGCGCTAAAGCTTGGCGGTGGTGAAAAATATGATTTCACGCAGGCTTATGAACACGTTACAAAGTACATAGAAGGCACTGATGTGGCTATAATCAATCAGGAAACGCTTGTTACAGACAGCGTTGAACCACAAAGCTATCCTATGTTCGCATCGCCAACTGCTGTGGGCGACAAAATAGTTGACATGGGCTTCAATGTGGTTTCTATGTCAAACAATCATGTTCTCGACCAGGGTGAAGAGGGGCTTATAAGCTCTCTTGATTACTGGGACACAAAGGGCATTGTGCATTACGGTGCTTATCGTTCGCAGGAGGACGCTGACACTATCAAGACCATGGAAGTCAACGGCATAAAATTTGCTTTTCTGGGATACATGGAGCACACAAATGGTAATTATCTCAGCGGTGACGGCGCTCAGGTGATATATCTTGATGAAGAGGACAAGATAAAGGCTCAGATAGAAGAGGCTGACAAAATGGCGGACGTTGTTGTGGTTTCATGTCATTATGGCACAGAGATACAGAACGAGCTTAACAAACAGCAGACGGAGATAACGCCTAAGCTTGTGGAGTGGGGTGCTGACCTGATAATAGGCACGCAGGCGCACACTATCAGCACTTGCGGATATCTTGACAAGCCTGAGGGCGGACAGGCTTTCGTTTACTACGGTTTGGGCAACTTTATTTCGACTATGTATGACACAAAGTCGCTTGTGGGACTTATTGGCAAACTCAATGTTGTGAAGGACCCTGACACCAATGAGGTGACATTCGAGAACGTTAAGGCGATACCGATAATATCGCACTTTGAGGGTGATTCATATTATGGCGATTGGTACAACTGCACTGTTTATCCTTATGCGGAATACACTGACGAGCTGTTTGCCAAGAATTATGTTGAGGGCTTCACTCGTGAAAGCGTGAAGCAATGCTTGTCTTACATACCTGATGAGTTTCTTAGTATTGAGTAGTCGGGGCAATATGTAGGGGACGGCGCCCTCGACGTCCCGTTTGCAAAGTTGATAAAGAATATGATATTTCTGCGGACGACTTTTATGCCGTCCGCTTTTTTTGGTATTGTGTAAAGGTTTACATATATCTTAATAAATTTATATAATGTAAATATCAATTCATGAAATGTTTACACTAAAATATGCTCAATCCATTAAAATACTTGCACATATCACTTTTTTACTATTGCAATTTAGGCAAATATGCTATAAAATATACATAAAGGGGGAGGAACGGACTTCCCGATAAAATTTTCATTTTTTTATATTCTGAAAACTATTTTAAATTTACAGGAGGGTTTATTACATGAAATTTGCTGACGGTTTCTGGCTCAACCAGAGAGGCTACGAAGTAAACTATGCAAATCAGGCTTTCGAGATCGAAGAGGTCGAAAACGGATTCCTCGTTGTGGCAACACCTTTCGTTGTATACAACAGAGCTATGATGCTCGGAAGTGCAAACCTTGAGATCGCTTACACTTCAACTCAGGAGAACTGCGTAAAGGTAAGCATCACACACCACAAGGGTCATGTTGACAATGGTCCGCACTTTGTTCTCGAGGACAAGGGCTTCAAGCCACAGGTAACTGTTACAGACAAGGAAGCCGTACTTGTTACAGGCGACACAAAGCTCGTTGTTTCTAAGGAAAACTGGAGCTTCACATACTATTATAGGGATAAGAAACTCACAAGCGGTGGCTGGAGATCGACAGGCGTTATTTTCGAGAGTGCTTACAAGCAGCAGGCAAGACTTCAGACACAGCTCGACGACACATTCTGGAGCTACCCTGCCGATCCTACAAGAACATACATCAGAGAGCAGTTTGACACTTCTGTTGGCGAATATTTCTACGGCTTCGGCGAGAAATTCACAACATTCACTAAGAACGGTCAGAACGTTGAGATATGGAACGCTGACGGAGGTACTTGCTCAGATCAGTCTTACAAGTCTATCCCATTCTATCTTTCTTCAAAGGGCTACGGCGTATTTGTAAACAGCACTGACAAGGTTTCATATGAGGTTTGCTCTGATACTGTTTCCAAGGTATCAATGACAGTTCCAGGCGAGAGCCTTGAATACTATGTATTCGGCGGTGCTAACCTCACTGACGTACTCAAGGGCTACACTGACCTTACAGGCAAGCCTTCACTGCCGCCTGCATTCTCATTTGGTCTGTGGCTCACAACTTCATTTACAACAACATATGATGAGGAAACTATCACATCATTTATTGATGGCATGGCTGAGAGAGATATTCCTCTTCAGGTATTCCACTTTGACTGCTTCTGGATGAAGGGCTTTGAGTGGTGTAACTTTGAGTGGGACAAGTCACAGTTCCCTGACCCACCTGCAATGCTCAAGAGATTGCACGAAAACAAGGGTCTGAAAACTTGCGTATGGATCAACCCATATGTTGGTCAGCGTTCAAAGCTCTTTGACGAGGGTATGAAGAACGGCTACTTCATCAAGAAAACTGACGGTTCTGTATTCCAGTGCGATGAGTGGCAGCCTGGTATGGCTATTGTTGACTTCACTAATCCTGAGGCTTGCAAGTGGTATGCAGGATATCTGAGAAAGCTCTGCGAAATGGGTGTTGACACATTCAAGACAGACTTTGGTGAGAGAATACCTACAAGAGATGTTGTTTACTATGACGGCTCTGACCCTATCAAGATGCACAACTTCTACACATATCTTTATAATGAGTGCGTATTCAATGTACTGAAAGAATATTTTGGAGAGAACAAGGCTTGTCTGTTCGCACGTTCTGCTACAGCAGGCGGTCAGAAGTTCCCTGTTCACTGGGGCGGAGATTGCTCAGGCAACTACAACTCAATGGCTGAGGTTGTAAGAGGCTGTCTGTCACTTTGTATCTCAGGCTTCGGCTACACTTCACATGACATGGCAGGCTTTGAAGCTACTGCTACACCTGACATTTACAAGAGATGGGCTGCGTTCGGTATGTTCTCATCACATTCAAGACTACATGGTAACCAGTCATACAGAGTGCCATGGCTCTTCGATGAGGAATCCTGCGACGTTCTGCGCTTCTTCACAAAGCTCAAGGGCAAGCTCATGCCTTATCTGTGGGCTCAGGCTATCAAGACACACGAGGTCGGCGTACCTGTAATGAGAGCAATGGTCATCGACTTTGCTGACGACCCAACTTGCCTGACGCTTGACAGACAGTATATGTTCGGCGACAACATTCTTGTTGCTCCTATCCTTAATGACGAGGGTATCGCTGAATACTATGTTCCTGAGGGCAAGTGGACAGATATTATCACTGGCAAGGTTCTTGAGGGCGGCAAGTGGTACAAGCACAAATGCTCATACTTTGAGATCCCTGCTCTTGCTAAGCCAAACAGCATTATTGCATACGGCAACTTTGAAAGACAGATAGAGTATGATTATCTTGAGGGCACAACATTCACTATCTACGAGCTTGAAGACGGCAAGAGTGCAGTTTGCCCTATTTATGACACTGAAGCAAACAAGGTATTCGAGCTGACAGCTACAAGACACGGCAACAAGATCGAGTGCGAATACACTGACACAAAGGCAAGCTTCAAGATCGCTGTGGCTAACACAGACAAGACTGTTGAAATTGCTCCTAACTTCAGCGGCAAGGTAATCATTGAACTCTAATGACTAAATAAAATCATCGCTCCGAGAGATCGGGGCGATTTTTTTGCGTTCGCACATAAAATCGGGGCAAATGAGGGTAAAAATTCTGTATATTTGCTCTTGAAGAAAATATGAGATCGGGGTATAATATAGATAGTACGATTTGAGGAGTAATTTTATGAAATCAAGAATACGAAGTGCTATACCGAAAAAGATAATCGGCATAAATATCAGTTCGCAAAAGCGTGATATCATTGAAGATATTGCTAAAAGCGAAAATGCGGAGGCTGTTTTCTTTGACAATGAGATAATGGGACAGCAGGTGGGATATCTTTGCGGTTTCAAGGGCTTTGTCAGGTCTGAAAAAGAGGGCGAGGACATCACGGACGAGTGCCTTATTTTTTCGGGCATTGACGGCAGGAGCCTTGACCCTATACTGAAAATGCTTAGGGAAAAAGAAGCTACGGTGAAGTTAAAAGCCATTGTCACGGCACACAATCAAAGCTGGAACGTTGGCGAGCTTATAAAAGAGCTGAGGCGTGAACACCTTCACATGAATGGGGGCGACAGCGGTGAAAAGTAAATACAAGGCTATTATTTACATTATTCTGTCGGCTTTTTCGTTTGCATTCATGTTCGCATTTGTGCGGCTTTCGGGAGACTTACCGACGGTGCAAAAGACCTTTTTCAGAAATTTTGTGGCGTTGTTTTTCGCTATCGGAGTGCTAAAGAAAAATCACATACGCTTTCACATTGAGGGCAAAAAGAACAATGCGGTCATTTTTGTGAGGGCGCTTGCTGGCACGCTAGGAATGCTTGGAAACTTTTATGCCATAGATCATCTTGTGCTGTCTGACGCTTCCATGCTAAACAAAATGTCACCGTTTTTCGTTATCATTTTCTCTTTTATTTTCCTTAAAGAGCGGCTGACTTTCTTTCAGGGCTTCACTGTAATTTGTGCATTTATAGGAAGCTTGTTTATCATCAAGCCGAGTTTTCAGAATGTGGACTTCTTCCCTGCCCTTATTGGTTTTCTAGGAGGAATGGGAGCGGGACTTGCTTACGCTTGCGTAAGATACTTAGGACAGCATGGAGTAAATGGTGCGGTGATAGTTGCATACTTCTCGGGATTTTCCTGCTTGTTCACCCTGCCATTTCTAATATTAGATTTCCACCCTATGACGATTTTCCAAATACTTTGTTTATTGGGAGCTGGCGCAGGTGCGGCAGGCGGACAGTTCGCTATAACTGCGGCTTACACTCACGCTCCTGCAAGGGAGATATCGGTTTATGATTACTCGCAGTTGATTTTTACCACAATTTTGGGATATTTCCTTTTTGGAGATATTCCTGATGGCTGGAGCTTTCTTGGATATTTCATTATCATTGCAATGGCTGTGCTTGTTTTTCTTTACAACAACGTATGGCACAAGGACAGTGAGGTCAAGGGCTGAAAAAACATACAAAAAGAGCGTTTTTACCGAGAAAGTAAAAACGCTCTTTATTATTAATATTGTAGTTTAAGCTCCGCCTGCGATAAATCTCTTGAGATCCTGTGGGTTTACGCACTTTTCAAGCGCAACGTCCATGGAGATCGTTCTCGAACGAACGAGCTTTGCAAGCTCCTGATCCATGGTCTGCATTCCTGTTGCTTTACCTGTCTGCATAGCTGAACCGATAAGATGCACCTTATCGTCACGGATCATAGCTTTGATAGAGTCTGTTGCATTAAGAATCTCACAGCAAGCTACACGGCTTGTGCCGTCGAATGTACGGCAAAGTGTCTGAGTACAGATACCAACGAGAACGGAAGCAAGCTGAGTTCTGATCTGATGCTGCTGGTGAGCAGGGAAAACGTCGATGATACGGTCGATAGTTGACGGTGCGGACGTTGTATGAAGTGTACTCATAACAAGATGTCCTGTTTCAGCGGCGGTAACAGCAGCTTCGATAGTCTCGAAGTCACGCATTTCTCCTACGAGGATAATGTCCGGGTCCTCACGGAGAGCAGCACGCAGAGCAAGTGAGAAGCTCGGTACATCAGGTCCGATCTCTCTCTGGTTTACCATACATCTCTTATGAGCGTGCATATACTCGATAGGGTCTTCGATAGTGATGATATGAGCTGATTTATGGATATTTACATGGTCGATCATTGCGGCAAGAGTTGTTGACTTACCGGAACCTGTAGGGCCTGTTACAAGCACAAGTCCACGAGGTCTCATTGAGAACTCTGCAAGGATAGGTGGCAGGTCAAGGTCGGTAAGGGTCGGGATATCGTTTCTCAAAAGACGGAGAGCGATGGCCGTGTTTCCTCTCTGACGATACACGTTTACACGGTGACGGAAACCTCTTGAAGATACATATGTAAAGTCGGTATCAATATGGTCTTTGATAGACTGACGCTGCTTATCTGTACACATATCCTCGCATATTTTGAGAATTTCGATCTCGGTCATATCAGGATATGAGGAAAGCTTTCTCAGGTTACCGCCCTGTCTAACTATCGGCGGAATACCTACGGTGAAGTGCAGGTCGGAACAGCCAAGGGCTCTTGCTTCATCAAGAATTTTGTTAATGTCGATTGCCATTAGAATTTACCTCCATATATTTCTTTTTTATACAGCATATGTTACACGGATAAGTTCGTCCATTGAGGTCTTGCCTTGCTGAACAAGCTCTGAAACGTTGTCACGAAGCAGGTGACAGCCCTCTTTCTTTGCAAGCTCCTGAATTTCGTCAGCTTTTGCTCCCCTTGTGATAAGAGCCTGCATAGACGGTGTTGCGAGAAGGATCTCATGGATAGCGGTTCTTCCCTTATATCCTGTGTTATTGCACTTTGGACAGCCACATGGGTCGTACACCTGTACTGAATGGTCAAGACCCATAAGCTCGTTTTCTTCCTCAGTTGACATTCTAGGCTTTTTGCACTCAGGGCAAAGCACCTTTGTAAGACGCTGAGCAACGATACCGATAAGTGAGGTTGCGACCATGTATGCCTCAACGCCCATATCCACAAGTCTTGTTACAGTAGAAGCGGCGTCATTGGTATGAAGTGTTGACAAAACAAGGTGTCCTGTAATAGCGGCACGGATAGCGATCTCAGCAGTTTCGGTATCACGCATTTCTCCGACCATTATGATGTCTGGGTCCTGACGGAGGATAGAACGAAGGGCTGCACCGAATGTCATGCCTGCCTTTTCGTTTATCTGGCACTGGTTTACGCCATCAATCTTTTTCTCGACTGGGTCTTCGACGGTAATAACATTGTTATTAGGCTTTGAGATCTCACCAAGCGCGGCATAAAGTGTGGTAGATTTACCTGAACCTGTAGGGCCTGTTACAAGGACAACTCCCTGCGGCACTTTCAGGCACGCCTCAAATCTCTTATAGTTATAATCTGTCATACCCAGGTCGGTTATTTTTCTAAGGGACATATCGCCTGTTGCGAGGATACGGAGAACGACTTTCTCACCGTACACCATTGGAAGGTTAGATACACGGAGGTCAAGAGTTGTGCCGTCAACGACCTGTGACATACGACCGTCCTGTGGGATACGCTTTTCGGCGATATTCATGCCGCTCAAGATCTTGAAACGGGTAACAAGCGAAGTATGAAGTGCGGCGGAAAGGGTCATAAGCTCAATAAGGTCGCCGTTTACACGGATACGGATAACGGTTTTATCCTTGAATGGCTCGATATGTATATCCGTTGCGTCCTGACGCTGGGCGTTCTCGACGATAGCGGTAGCAAGTTTAACAATAGGAGCGTTCTCGATTCTCTCCTCGGAGATATCCTTGAGTTCTTCAAGGTTAAGCTCTTCCTCTTTTTGCTTTGTAGCTTCGTCAACAACGGAGTTAACCTGACCTTCTGAGTACATCTTACCGATTGCACGGTTGATAGATGACTTTGTGGCAAGGACAGGTGTTATGCTGCAGCCTGTGATAACACGAAGATCCTCAAAGATATAGAAGTTGATAGGGTCATTAGTTGCAACGGTCATACGCTTGCCTATTTTGCTAACTGCGATGACGTTATACTTTCTTGCAGTTGCCTCCGGTATCTTCTTGACGATATCAGGCATAAGCTCAGTATTATCAAGGTCGATATAAGACACATTAAGTCGCTCGGCAAGGACCTGACAGAACTGAACATCGGTAACGAGCTTCATGTCAATAATGACATCACCAAAAAGTCTTCCCTTTTGCTCCTTCTGTTTGGCAAGAACTTCCTGAAGCTGTTCTTCAGTTATAAGACCTTTCTGTACCAGATACTGACCGATAGGGCCGTTTCTCATATATATTACTCCAATCCTCCGCATTGATTTAGGGATCCGACGCTGCGGAAACGTCTGCTGCGGTGCAAAAACCGCAAAAAAATCATATTATCTATTGTAATCTTCATGAAAGTATGATAAAATTAATATATTAACTAATGAATCCAAAGGAGGATCACTGTGGATAATTTAACCTTATCATACATAATCATTTATGTATTTGTGTTCATCTTCGGAGCGTGCATAGGCAGTTTTCTTAATGTCTGCATATACCGATTGCCGAAAAATGAAAGTCTTATCAAGCGAAATTCTCACTGTATGACCTGCGGTGAGCCAATCAAACGGCGTGACCTGATACCGATAGTAAGCTGGTGCATACTTCGTGGAAAGTGTCGAAGCTGCGGTGCAAAGATATCGGCAAGATACACTATAGTTGAAACGCTGAACGCACTGCTCTACTTATGGGTATTCTACCATTTTAATGGAATTTTCAATCCGCTTCGTGCAGCACTTGTCTGTCTGTTATTCTCTGCTCTTATCGTTGTATTCTTCATGGACTGGGACACTCAGCTTATCAACACATATGTTGTGATATTCATAGGTTTGCTTGGTGTTGCGGAATACATCTTCTGCAAAGATCAGACGGGACTTACGCTTAAGTCACACTTGATCGGATTTTTCATTGTGAGCGTGCCTTTGCTTATTATTTGTCTTATCACACATGAGAAAGCAATGGGCATGGGAGATGTATATCTCATGGCAGCAGCAGGGTTGTTTCTCGGAATGCAGGGTGCTTTGGTAGCGCTTCTTATCGGACTGATAACAGGCTCGATCGGTGGACTTATCCAGAAGCACCGCAGCGGTGATTCAGTATTTGCATTTGGTCCATATCTCTCCATAGGAATTGCTGTTGCAGCTTTGTACTCAGAGCAGATCGGTTCATGGTACATGGACTTTACTGGTCTTAACGAGATGATGAACGAAGCAATGCTGATAATAAGATAATTGCACAAATTCCGCAGTTTGATACTGCGGAATTTTTTTGCTCAAAAAATCCTCTTAATAGAAGTTTTCTGTTAAGGGGATTTTTTCAGCAATCAGACCCGTGGAGGGGTCTGATTGAGAAAAGAAATTACTGTACCTTAGATACTGTAATATCAGATGGGTTAAGTGAATACTTTGAAAGATCCTCAGTATACTTTGGATCGTTGTACTTCTTAAAATACAACGTAACTGTGACGGTTCCACCCGCTGGAATAAATACACAGTTTGATGGGTTATTCAAATCGTTGTTCGTTGTAAATCCACAAACCTTATCATTTGGAATTTTCAATCTCCAATCCGCCTGCATCTGATCAAATGCAAAACCAACATTAGCACTTAAAGACCAGATCTTTACAACATCAGAACCATTATTCTGTATTGTTATATCATAGTCTATCTCACCATCATTGATTTTTCTTGCGATACTGCTGATAACGTACAAATCATTTGTCGGTTTTGAAATGAAGGTTGCCTCAAAAACAGTATCTGATGTTATAACCTTAGTAGATATATCATCGCTTGTTCCTTCTACGACCCAACCGCCAAATATCTTATCAGCGTCTGACGAAACAGGGGTAGCTCCTGGATAATTTGCATACTGTCCATCAGAAACATAAATAGTTGAGGCATTTATTAAAGAACCATTTAATTTAAACTCAACCTTATGCTTGTTCTGTACAACTGGAACGAAAACAACTGAGCTATCTGTAATAGAAACATCAGTAAGACCCTTTGAGTTATCTGATTTGTATACCCACTTAACAAAATCCTGTTTTATAGTATCCATGTCAGTTGGAATTCCCGGGTCATTTGCAAAGTCGCCATCATAGACTTTTGTTGTTGTAAATGTAGAACCGTTGATATTCTCAAACGTTACATTAAATTGGGCTTTCGGTGCAACAGGCGGATAAACACAGGAGAATACCATATCCTTATTTATTGTTACGCCTGTTGTAAAATCAGCAACGTTATTCTTGCTGTCTACCCAATAAGGCGTGCCATAACCTGTTCTTGATGGCATAGAAGGTGGAGTTTTATAAACTGTACCCGCCTTGACAGACTTAGTATCTATCTGTTTACCACGAAGCGTTGAATCAGGGTCGCTTGCAGAGTAGATAAACTTTACACTGTATGTTTTTGAACTTGAAACTGTTGTCTTATCATAGAAAATATAAGTATATGTGTTTGAAGCGTCAAGGCTGTAATACTTTCCCTGCTGAGCTGTGCAACCTGCAGGAGCAGTAGTTGCCTGAGGATATGTGACATAATCAGGAGCTACAGAGAAATCTTTATAGTCACGAACTTTGTATGAATCTGAATCGCCTTCTTTTATGTTAATATTTGTAAGATTTACTGCTGCGTCCTTTTTATACTTTGTTTTCGTAAAAGTATAGCTTCCGTTCTCATATGTTGGCTGATAGGCTGTAAGAGAAACGTCGAGAGTACGCATTCCCTCAATATTGCTGATACTTGCACCGATATCAAACTTATAATTGTCGTAAAAATCAACGCCTCTTGCAACAGCAGAATTATTAAAGTTTAAGCCCTCTGTATTTACATTACCTACATTGATGATACAGCCTTTTGCACCCATTCTCTTTGCGGCTGTATCCGTGTCGCTGCCTGAATAGTTTTTCAGACTATAGCCACGAAGATTATTATTGTCAATAACGATACAGTTTGAATAGGTCACACCGCTTGCACCGATAGTACCAGAGGTTGAAACATCAGGCACACCAATATAATCTTTAAGCACAAGAACATTGGTCGAATATCTAAGCTCATCATCAAGATAGTCTATAAGACCTGAACCTATGACATTGCTTTCCATTGTTGCATCAGCGTCATGATAAACATTATTTGCAGGTTTGATCATATTAAGGATAGCTCCGAGGATCACGCCGAAAATCGTTACCACAACGATAAGCTCAACAAGGGTAAAACCCTTGCGGTTTTTATTCATTTTCAAGATCCTCCCTCCTTATGGTGTTGATTGTGCATCGTCATATTCAGCCTGGTTTTTGTAATCAGAGCCACCCATATAATGGATAACTACATAACCTGTAGCTTTACCTGACGCATCTTTTTCAAGATAATGGTCAAAGGTCGCATCTGTGATCTTAAATGCAGCTGCATCGGCTGTTGGAGTGCTGCTGTAAAGATCAGATGACTGTGAGAAGCCGAAATAATCGCTTCCTGTTACGCCTGAAAGCACAACGCCAAACTGCTGATTTCCACCGTCACCGATAGGGATAAGAAGTGAATTTCCTGATGAGTTATTATTTACATCAAAGAACTTTCCGCCTGTAAGCTCAGGCGTAAGAGCATAGAAATTCATATCTGCCCCTGAATTGTTATAAAACTTTACCCAGTAAACGCTCTTTTCAGGATTAGGCGTAATGTTTATGTCCTTACCCTGAAGAAATTTGAGCTGATAGCCTGCGTCTTCATCAATATTATTAAGCTTTGCTTTAAAGCCATAGGCTGTAGTATTGAACTTTATACCGCTTCCAAAGTCTGCCTCAAGGGCAAACTCATTTGTAGTTTTGCCACTTGAAGAGAACTTGTTTACCTTCAACTCGTTCATATTGACGGTCTTGTTATCATTATACTGCTCGGCATTTACTGCCTGAGTATACATTTCATTGTTGCGGTAGTAGTTTTCAAGATTCTGTTTTTTTGCCGCTACAGCAACTGTAACAAGCATAGCTGACATACCTGACAAAAGTGCCATTGCTATGATGACCTCTACAAGAGTCATACCCTTTTTATTTTTGCTGTTCTTTTTCATGAGTATACTCCTTTCAATTAATAGTGATCATATCTGTCAAGTTCGTATCCGTAAGCATAATCATCCTTGTCGCCCTTCGCATTCTGCATTACAGAAGTAGTTGAAGGCTTGGTGTATACATAGAACGCTGTATTGGCGTTACCAAAGCTGTTTGCGATAACTACACCGACTGCACAGCACTGAACGGTCATTTTTCCGCCTGCTGAGTCTGTTACCACAAGTCCGCCAAGACCGCTTGTTGCGATATTAACGATAGCCTGTGGTGAATAGAATGAGCCCTGGAAGAAGCTTTGATCTGTAGCGTTAAGTGTTGTGTTCTCACCAAACAGGAAGATGATGCTGCTGTTTTTCGGTCTGTAAGAGCCTGCAACATCTACAGATGTAGGGTTGAGAACAAAGCCGCTCTGTGGTAAGCCAGGGTTACCCTTTGTATTATTGAGAACAGAAGAATCAAACATACGAACGTAAGTATCATAATCAAATACCTTAAGTCCCTTAAAGCTATAGTTACAAGCACTAGAGCCTGAATGCTGTGACTTGCCTGTTACTGAGTCGATACCATTAAGTGTAATAGCACTGCCTGAGTCTGAAACAAAATAGCAGTTGTATTTTCTGTCACCTGTAGTCGTATCAATTATAGTTGAACGATTTCTAACAACTATTACAGGTGACCATTCTGCTCCAAGATTAAGACCATTCTGAAGTCTTATAACGATATCACCCGAAGAATCAGAAACATCAACGAGGATCCTTGAACCATTGCCATAATCATTGAACGAAAGATCAGATGCCCATGTACAGCTTGATGTTATTCTCAATTTGTAGCGGCTTGTAACTGGAGTCTTAGCTCCTGTTCCTGTAAGGTCTATTGGCTCAGTAAGCGTGTAGTCAACATTATTCCAATAGCTTGGATCGCTTGCAAAGGTATTGAAAGTTTTAGTGTTTGAGCCATCATAGAAAGCCTGATATTGATCAGAGATCGTTGTCACATTAGTATCACTGCTCATGAAGAAATCTTCCGGATAATAAACATAAGCATCAGCAGATACAGGTATCTGTGGCTTTGCGTCACGACCTGCTTTGCTAAGAACAGCTCCTTCATGAATATTTGAAGCCTGGCAGACAATCTTATCTTTACCCGTGATAGTGCCGGTAACATAAACAGAGCCTGTTACCTTAAGTGACTTTGTGACATTAAGATCACCCTCGACATAGAGAGAGCCATTGATCGTCTGACCAGCTGCACCAAATGTTGCATCGCCATTATAAGCACCTGCGCCCTTATAAACGTAGAAGTTACCATACTGTGTATAGTCATTTCCGCCAATGTTAGCTTCACAACAGAACAAATCGACATCAAAACCTGAAGAACCAACGTCCATATGGTTTGAAGTAGAGAGCTTCTGACCGATATTAACATAGTTATATCCGTCTGCTCTTGCCATTGTGGAGTTAATGTGGAATTCATTTGAAACATCAAGGTTTTCAGAAATTGTAACAGTTGAACCCTGCTTTTCATCTACAAGACTAGGCTTGAGCATGATAAGAGGCTGAGTTGAAACCTCCAAAGAACCATACATAAGATAAGAACCATAGATACTGGTATTGTTTGTAAATCTATAAATCTTACCAGTGGTATTATTGATACCAGCCATATCACCGATAACGTTAAGGTTATCGTAACCTGCGCCGCCGTTACCAACAAGCTCGATAGTATTTGTATACTCGGCAGGCTTTGTAACTGGCGGCGGGGAAATATGAGCTGCTACCTTTTCAGTTTTTCCCAGATAAGTAGTTTCACAGGTAACAACGATATTTGCAACACTTGTACCCTCCTGTGCTACAGTTATCTTTGTGGTACCGATATTATCGCTTTTACCATTTGATCCATTATAGCTGACATTAGTAGTTGTACCCTTTCCGCTATTAGCACTTGCTAGCTTTTTAAGGTTATCTATGGCCTTTTTCTGCTGAGCCTTTGCAGTAGGGTCATTGGTTAGAGCAGTATCAGTTTGTATCTGATTAATAAAGCTTTCAAGAGTAGATGAAGCTGTCAGATAAGCCTGTTTGCTCTTATAGTTATCATTTGTTTTTGTCCTATTTACCGAAACAAAAGAAACAGTTGCAGTCAAAAGTATTGACAGCATGAGCATGACAGCAACCGCTGTGAAAAGCACGACTCCGGGTTTGTTTCTTTGTTTCCTCTTCGGAGTATTCTTCATATTAACCACCTTTCTTAGTTTTATTATCACTTATGCTATACTTTTTTCATTTTACACAGGTTGATTACTTATATAAAATTTTTAATCATTATATAGCACTAATTGGTAGGATAAGAAATATTCCTTATCCTACCAAATAGTTTTCTCTTAGCTGGCAGAAGGATCAGCAAGCTTCTTCAAAACGTACATATTGAGTGTCATTGTACCGGAGATCTCGCTTTCGTTGACATTCTCAATGTTAACATTCTGGATAACCATGCTCTTTTCGTTGTTTGTCGTCAGGTTGTCAGCAAAATTCTTGAAACCTGAAAGCGAGCTTTTGAACTGAATGTTAAGGCTATAGTAACCTATTGTCTGTGCAGCTGTTTCATTGGTATCAGCGGCATTTTCATCTGTGTTTGCATCTGCAGCTGATGAATCAGTTGTGCTTGCATTATTGTATTCATCTACCTTAGTGTCAAAATCAGTAGCTGCTGCTGTTGACTCATAAGCAAAAGGCGAAAGAACTGTGCTGCCGTATGATGAAATAGTCATATTGGAGTTTTTGATCTTTACATCATCAACATTAAAAAGCTCACGAACCTTATCAGTAGCCTTGTATGCTACCTGATAATCATAGAAGTTAGCTGCGACCTGTGAAGTGCTTGTATAAAGTGTCTGAATCTCAGCGGCAAGGTTCTTATCCTTGTCTACCTGATCTTCAAGCTCGCTGAGCTGTACCTTTGCTGATTCCAGATCACTGCTTGCCTGACTACACTCATCAATGGCAGGCTTAATAAAGAGCATAAAACCTGCAACAATTATAAGCAGTACGAATACTACTATCAAAATCATTTTATCACGATAATTCAACTTCATAATTATTCACCCTCGCCCTCTTCTTTAAGATAAAGTGTCAGCGAATCAAGCGTTACGCCTGAGCTGCCTTCTTCACCGATCGAATATCCGTTGTATCCTACATCTTCCTGGAAGAGTCCTGTACCTACAAGAGCATCGATTGCTGTTTTTACATCTGACTGATCATCAAGCTCAACCTTAGTAAGTGTTACTGTACCAGCTTCAAGGTTATATGTAAAGCCTTCATACTTGAAAGAACCAAGAGCTTCCTTGATATCGTCAAACATCTCACTTGACACGACCGGAAGTGTTTCAAGAGCTGCATTTGCTGATGTAACATAGTTTGAATAATCCTGCATGATCTTCATCTTATTGTGAAGTATCTGGTTCTGGGCGATCTTCTCATTGCAAACAGCTATCTTATCATTAGTCTTGTCTATATCTTTCTCGATAGAACTCTTCCTAAGATTAATAACAAGTGTTGCACCTGCGATAAGCACTGCGGCTGCCGCAGCGAAGATACCGCCTGTCATGAGCAGCGAACCCATGCCGCTGCTGCCGCCCTTACCTGTGGACTGATCGACTTCGAGGAGGTTGATCTTCTCTGTTGCCTTGTTTCTCTTATAGAGAGCACCGATAGCATTAGCGAATACTGTAAACTCGAAGTTCTCGAAACCTGTGATCTGAGCAGGCACACCGAGAACGGAAGCCTTTATATCAAGACCGTCAAGAGCGTCAACGAGTTTGATGTAGTCCTCGATAAAGCCATAGAGAATAACATTTTCAAGTCCTGAACCGCCTCTTGCCTTATTGAACTGCTCCATTCTGAAGATGTTCTCGTTAAGAGCTTCAGTGATATAATCGTCAGAATCATAATCTTCTTCTGAGATAGGAACGTATCTGGCGAATGCCATCTGTCCATTCTCAAAAAGTGTAAGACCAAGGAAATTCTTATCGATCTGGCAAACCAACAGTGGCATTTTCTCCATGTTGGACTTGTCAGCAAGAACGATTCTTGCGATAGAGTTACATCCGATGTTAACAGATCTGAGGTTCATGCCCATAATGTTATAAAGCTTTCTGTAGCTTTCAACTATCGTACTAGGGCAAGCTGTTGCAAGTACCTTCACTGCACCAGGATTATCCTCGCCTGCTTCACCTACTACTGTATATGAGATAGAATACTCATCTGTGATACCCATTTCCTGGCTCATATGGTTCTGTACCATAAGCAGGAACTCATTACCCTTTGCCTTTGGAACTACAAGCTCCTTGAATACGATGTTGCTCGATGAAAAAGTAACGATAGCGTCCTTATCCATCATATCCTCAGCCTTGATCTGAGTGAGCAGTAACTCAGACAGACCTGAAAGGTTGATGACCTCACCATTAAGGATCATATCCTCAGGAACGTCTACCTGCAAAGATCTTTCGATCCTTATCTTGTTAGAGGAGTTATCACCTTTAACAATGTTGATTTGTCTATCAGAAATATCAAATGATAGCATTTATTCCTTCACCTCTTAAATTATTTTTCAAAACAAATATCTTCCCTCTCCATTTTAAAGGAGAGGAGATATTTAAAATTAACGAACATAAAATGCAGACCCTTAGTTTTCCAGACCTGACAATGAACCGTAGAGCAGTGGGAAGATACCCGCAAGGCAAAGACCGATCGCAACACCCATGAATACGATGAGCAATGGTTCCATAAGTCCTACAAGTCTTGTAACGGCTGCGTCTGCTTCTTCCTCATAGTAGTCAGCAGTTTTCTCAAGGATCTCATCGAGAGCACCTGATTCCTCACCGACATAGATGATGGAAGTAAACATTCCTTCAAATATCTCTGTTTTTGCAAGTGACACTGAAAGCGGTGCGCCCTGCTTAACTTCATCAACTACCTGAATGAACATCTTATCAACATAAGCATTTCCAAGTATTCTTGACGAACGTTCAAGACACTCTACCATTGGGATACCGCTTGAATAAAGTGATGAAAGAGTTCTTGCGAAACGACCCTCGTAGATCTTTACCATAAGCTTTCCGGCGGCAGGCATCTTTATCTTTATGTAGTCAAATTTAAGTCTGACTGACGGTACTTTCAAGGCGTATATCCAACCGAATATCAAAACAACGACCACGATAAGAATGATATACCATTTTGCCTTGAAAAAGTCACTGAATGAGAAGAGAGCCTTAGAAAGTGCAGGCATCTGATCCTCTGGCATAAGACCTGCAAATATAGGCATGATGAACGTAAACATACCGATTACCATGACGATACAAAGAACGCCAAGTATGATAGGATAAGTCATCGCACTCTTTACCTTATTGTTCAACTTGTTTGAGTTTGCATAGTAATCGCTCAGACGCTGCATTGTCATATCGAGCGTACCTGAGGTCTCACCTGCGTCTACCATTGAGATGAAAAAGTCCGGAAAGCTTCCTCTTCTTGTATCGAGGGCCTCGGTAAAGCTCTGACCTTTCTGAACATCGTCATAAACGCTTCTCCAAACATCCTTTGCACCCTTATTCTCCTCTTCCTTATAGAGAATGTCGAGCGCTTTAACAATGGTAAGACCCGATGTCATCATTGCCGCAAGCTGACGGCAGCAGAAAGCAAGTTCCTTAGTATTGAACTTGTGCACAGATTGTTTGCCTGCACCGCCCAATGCTTCTGTATAACTTATACAGAAAAGACCTTGTTCGTGGATCTTGTCCAGTACTTCCTGTGCATCCTCAGCCTCATAGATACCCTTTATGGTTTTTCCCGAGGTATCCTTAGCAACATAGGAAAATTTCTTCATAATATGTAGATACACCTCCACTTATTTATACATTTTGTGCATTCATAACAAAAAACTTTAAAAATACACAAAACGCATTTTTATAATTATAACATTATTTTCATCTTTTCGCAAGTGATTGAGTGCTTTTTAAGCGTTAATTTATTTACAAAATAATCTTCACAAATTTATCGAATTTGTACAAATAGAATAATTAAACTAACATTTTAAATAGTATTTAACATTTAAAGCGAGTTCATACAGATTTCTGATAGTAAATACTCTTATTTATGTTCAAATAATACAATTTATACTTTATTATCTGTCTTGCCCGCACTAAAAGATTTCATACTTTTGAGAATGACAGGATGCTTATGAACATACACTTTATAGGCTATCAGATAGAAACAATAGGCCGCTGCAAGAAGAAGTCCTATGCCGAGGATCACGCTTACAAGGTAGTTCATGCCCACGCCTTCATTCAGCCATATACACGGATAATAAAGCACCTTATAGAAGATATCTCCCTTGCCCTCCTGACTGAATGAATCCCTGAATATTGCAGGAATAAAATACACTAGAAGCATAAGAAGATACACTATTGTAATATTGACCCAGCTCCAATTTTCATATGCGGCATGGCGTTTTCCGTCGTCATAAAAAAGTCTTAAGAAAAATATAAGCATGACCGCAAAGCCTATAAATGAGTCTACATTACTATTTGTCATAAAGCTTTTGAAAGCAGATGTGCTTGACGGAAATACCGTAACCAGAGCCGGTATCAGCACAATGCCTGCAAAGGCTGAAAACAGCGTAAGAACGATCATTATCCCAATTCTCGACAGAATGTACTTTAAAAATTTTATTGCCTCCATAACTACCTCCGTTTTATTCTTTTACTTTATAAAGCCTTTATGCTTTACATCTCATATTACACGATAAAGTTTTCAAACTTTACATCTTTCAATTATCTGACATAGTTTTATCAAAGAGTTTATCCACAAGCTCTCTTAGATATATATTTTCTGTACGCTCAAGTTTAGGGTCTGCGTTTCTGATAAGCTGTGCGGCTTCCTGCGCTTTTCTTAGTATATCCATATCCTGTGACATATCCGCTATCTTCAATGCAGGAAGGCCATGCTGTCTGCTTCCGAAAAAGTCACCTGGACCTCTGAGTTTAAGATCTTCCTCTGATATCTTAAAGCCGTCGTTAGTCTTGCCCAAAATTTTAAGCCTTTTCACGCTTTCCTCATTCACGTTGTCTGTAATGAGGATACAACTTGATTTATATTTACCTCTTCCCACACGACCACGAAGCTGGTGAAGCTGGGAAAGACCAAATCTGTCAGCATTTTCTATTACCATTATTGCCGCATTAGGCACGTCAACTCCTACCTCCACAACTGTTGTGGAAACGAGCAGGTCTATTTTATGCTCCTTGAAGTCGTTCATGACCTGTTCTTTCTGAGCACCGCTCATTCTGCCGTGAAGAAGTCCCACAGTGTAATCTTTAAACGTGCCCTGAGAAAGCTTTTTAGCATAGGTCTTAACGTCCTGCAAGTCCATATCACTTTCATCTATCATTGGACAGACTATATAACCCTGTCTGCCCTCGTCAAGATATTTTTTCACATAGTTAAAAGCACGCTCGCGAAGCTTTCCTGTAACGGCATATGTTTCAACGGGCTGTCTGCCCTTAGGAAGCTCTTTCAGTACAGAAATATCAAGGTCGCCGTATATCATAAGGGCAAGAGTTCTAGGGATAGGCGTGGCTGACATAACAAGCTTATGGGGATTTTCACCCTTTGAAGCAAGTGCCGCACGCTGTTCAACGCCAAAGCGGTGCTGTTCGTCGGTTATGACAAGGGCAAGCTTTTTGAACTTCGTTGTCTGCTGAACAAGAGCGTGTGTTCCCACTGCAACGGCGTATTCACCGTTTTCAAGCCCCTCTTTCACAAGCTTTTTCTGTTTTGCGGTCATAGAGCCTGTGAGCAGTGCCACCTTTACGCCAAGCGGTTCAAGAAAGCCTTTCAAAGTTTCATAATGCTGTTCTGCAAGTATCTCAGTAGGCGCCATTAGTGCGCTCTGACAGCCATTTTTATACACAAAATATGCCGCTCCTGCCGCAACTGCGGTCTTACCCGAGCCAACGTCGCCCTGAACGAGTCTGTTCATAGGCTGTTCTTTCTGCATATCTCTGATACAATCCTCTATGGCGGTTTGCTGGCTGTTTGTAAGGATAAAAGGCAGAGCGTTATAAAAGCTGTCCATATCCTGCGTTTTCAGCACAAAGCCGCTTTTTTCACGGCTTCGGCATTTCATAAGCTGCATACCAAGCTGCAAAACAAGAAGCTCGTCAAAGACAAGGCGATTTTTCGCAAGCTCGCAGATGTGCATATCTTTTGGAAAATGTATATTCTCCAAAGCATATTCAAGAGAACAGAAATTATACCTTTGCATTATGCTTTTTGGCAGCGGCTCATAGATATTCTTATTAAAAACATTCAGTGCGAGCCTTACTGTTTTTCTGAGCATTTGCTGACTAAGACCCTCTGTAAGGTGATAGACAGGCTGGACTTTATCTTCCGTATCGGCAGAAAGTATCACAGGAGAATTTATCTCTTTTCGCACAAGGTTTCCTGTTATCCTGCCGCAGAGGTAATACTCTTTATCCACTTCAAGCTGTTTATACATATACTCGCTGTTATAGATAACTATTACAAGGTCGGTGACGTCATCGGTAAAAATGACTTTGTACACTGACAGACCTTTTCTGATATGGGCTTCAGGGAGCTTTTTAACTACCCTGCCCTTTACTATGCAAGGCTCGTTAGTTGGTGCGTCGGCTATGGGCACTGGGGAGGTATAGTCGATATAACTTCTTGGATAATGACAAAGCAAGTCATATACTGTCTTTACGCCTAATTTCTCATAGCATTCGGCACGCTTTTCGCCGACGCCTTTTAAATATTCTATTGGTTTCTCAAGATCTTTTAACAAATCCTCACCACCTGTCAGCTTTTACTTCACTTAATACGATTATATCATACATCACATAAAAGGTCAATGACTTTTATTCAAATCATACATATTTACGCCATTTTTCCTGCACGTTTTGCATTTTTGCACAAAAAAAGAACAGATGAAAAAATCATCTGTCCTTGATAAAAACTATATGTTATTATATTTTCTCGCCAAACTCAGAATACTCAATAGAAGCTCTGATGAAATCTCTGAACAGAGGGTGCGCTCTGTTTGGTCTTGACTTGAACTCTGGGTGGAACTGAACACCAACGAACCATGGGTGTACATTCTTTGGAAGCTCTACTATCTCAACAAGCTTTTCGTCAGGTGAAAGACCTGCAAGCATAAGACCCTTATCTTCAAGAAGCTTTCTGTATTCATTATTGAACTCCCAACGGTGACGATGACGCTCACGGATAAGATTCTGTGGTGCTGAATAAATCTCAGCACATCTTGAATTGTCTGCAAGCTTGCATGGATAAAGGCCAAGTCGCATCGTGCCGCCCTTTTCTGTGATATCTTTCTGTGAGTCCATGATGTCTATAACAGGATATGGAGTGTCACCAAACTCGGAAGAATTTGCCCCTTCCAGTCCTGCAACGTGTCTTGCGAACTCAACAACAGACATCTGCATACCGAGGCAGATACCGAACATTGGTATCTTATGTTCTCTTGCATATTTGATAGCTTCGATCATGCCCTCGATTCCTCTGTCACCAAAGCCGCCCGGTACGATTATGCCGTCGCAGCCGTGGAGCATTTCAGCTACAGTGTTCTCATTGAGATTTTCAGACTGTATCCACTTGATATCAACTTCTGCACTGTTCTCAAAACCGCCGTGACGGAGAGCTTCTGCTACGGAAAGATAAGCGTCCTCAAGCTCAACATACTTGCCAACAAGACCGATAGTTACTTTCTTGTTACAGCTATGAACTCTGCCTATCATTTCCTGCCACTCTTTAAGGTCTGGCTGTCTGCACTCAAGCTTAAGATGATGACAAACAACATCTGCAAGGCCCTCTTTTTCAAGCCAGAGAGGCACTTCATAAAGTGATGGTGCTGTAAGATTCTGTATAACGTCCTCTGCTCTTACGTTGCAGAAAAGACCTATCTTCTGCTTCATATCCTCTGGTATCTCCATTTCAGAACGAAGAACAAGGATATTAGGCTGGATACCGATAGAAAGCAGTTCCTTTACGGAATGCTGTGTAGGCTTTGATTTAAGCTCCTTTGAGCCTGAGATATAAGGCAGCAGGCACACATGTATAAATACGGAATTTTCTCTTCCAAGCTCGATAGAAGCCTGTCTGATAGCCTCGAGGAATGGTGTGGACTCGATATCGCCAACTGTTCCGCCGATCTCTGTGATAACTATATCTGTGTCAGTTGATTTGCCTACTCTGTAAAGACGATCCTTTATCTCGTTGGTGATATGAGGAACGACCTGAACTGTGCCACCAAGATAATCTCCTCTTCTCTCCTTATTAAGAACTGTCCAGTATATCTTACCTGTGGTAACATTTGAATTGATAGAAAGATTTTCGTCGATAAATCTCTCATAGTGACCAAGATCAAGGTCAGTTTCCGCACCATCGTCAGTTACGAAAACTTCACCATGCTGATAAGGTGACATTGTGCCTGGATCGACATTTATATACGGGTCAAATTTCTGAATGGTAACGCTGTAGCCCCTTGCTTTTAACAATCTTCCCAGTGACGCAGCGGTTATGCCCTTTCCAAGACCTGATACTACACCGCCTGTTACAAAGACATATTTTGTAGGCATATCATTTCTCCTCCATATATCAAAAATAAAACACAAAAAAATCAGGTGAGATCATGTGGACACAACTCACCTTTTCGCTCTTACTAATATCATAACAAATTTTTATACAAAAGGCAAGTGTTTTTTCTATTTTTCTCTGAATTTTTTATAAATTATCAAATAGCTGCAATAATCTCTTGTAAAATTGTTATAAATTAAAGCGGTTTTATTTGATTTTATAAAAATTGATGTAATTTTAAAGTCAAATTCGTACGAAATTTATGTTGTAATTTGAGGTAAAATAGTATATACTATTATTGTATTATGCTTAAACGAGCTATAGACTTCCGGCTTGCTGACTTTAATCGGAAACGAGGTTTATTTTATGGACAACGACAACAAGAACACCTCCAACACTCAGGGAGATAAGGATTTACAGTCGCTAATATCCAATGCAATAGAAAATAGAAAGATACTTGATGCTTCAAACTCAAACGGACCTACGGGGGTCATACCTATCCCCTCAAAGGAACAGCAGAAAGCTGATCCGACACATGAGTCTGATTCAAAGCAGGATAAGACGCCAAAAAAGAAAAGAGGCTGGAGCAAGAAGAAAAAGACGGGTATTGCTCTTGGAATAATATTTGTAGTATTCATTATTATAATTGCCATTATCGTAGGTTTGTTTTTCCACTACACAGGAATGCTTGACAGAACTAAAGATACTAAGATAAATTCAGGCAGAGCGCCTATAAATTCCAGCGAGCTTACAAGTGAGGCGGATACATTTGACGCAAAGGAAAAAGAGGACGAGCTTAAGGCTCAGCTACAAAAGCAGTCCTCCAAGATATCCAGCGAGGACGTAACGAACATTCTGCTCATTGGCGAGGATATCCGTGATACAGAAGAGGAGAGCCGTGGAAATACTGATGTTATGATGATAATTTCCATAAACACCAAGAACAAAACTATTACAATGACCTCCCTTATGCGTGATATGTACATTTACATGGCACAGTTTGACGAGGGCAACAGGCTCAACAGCGCTTACTGGCACGGTGGCTGTGAGTATCTTGAACAGTGTATTGAGGATTATTTCGGTATCCAGATAGATAGATACGCAAGAGTGAATTTCTACTCGTTTATAGATATAGTTGAGACTGTAGGTGGTATCGACATGGAAGTGTCAAAGGCTGAAGCCGAGGGCATGAAGAAGCCGATGGCTGAACAGAACAAATACCTTAAAAATAAAAAAGGCACCGACTATATAAGCGACGACATATTTGCGGGCAAGAGTGATGAGGATAAGGTAAAGCTTCATCTTAACGGAAATCAGGCACTTGCGTTTGCAAGGCTTAGATATGTAGGGAATTCCGACTATGAGCGTACCGAACGTCAAAGACGTGTTATCTCAGAGATAATAACCGAATCCAAGAAGCTCAATCTTGTTCAGCTTGACAAGCTTCTGAACAAAGTCCTTCCTGAGATAAACACAGACCTTACTGATGGTGAGATCGCAAATCTGCTCCTCAATGCTTTTGACTATATGAAATATGATATCCAGCAGCTTAGAATACCTGCTGACGGCTATTTCACAAACGAAGTCATCTATAGCATGGACGTGCTTAATCCGGACTTTGCCGCAAACTCTGCGTTCATTCAATATATAGTTTACGGCAGTTGTAAAAACATTGACGAAGCTATCAAGCAGTATCAGGAAGAAAATGCTTACAACTACAGCTATGATACTGGGTATTACGGCTACTAACTGAATAATTGATATCCGCTTTCCTTTTGGGAGGGCGGATATTTTTTTGCTTCGTGCAAAAAATATAAAAAAAATAGTTGACAAATACCCATAAGGGGTATATAATATATATGTTGCAAAAGATACCCCATAAGGGTATTTGATATAGTAAGGAGGCAAAAAAACATGGACAACAGAAATGATAAAGAACTGTCATGCGGCTGCTGTGATACTTGTAGGCACAAGCACACTCCCCGTGATGATAAGGAAATAAAACAGCTAAAGAATAGGCTAAGCAGAGTTTCGGGACAAATAAACGGCATTATCAAAATGCTTGACGATAACCGCTACTGCGGAGATATACTCATTCAGGTTGCAGCGGTTGAAAGTGCAATGCAAAGCTTCGGCTATCTTATTTTGCAGGAACATATGAAGACCTGTATGACAGAGGAGATACAAAGTGGCAACACTGAAGTTGTCGATGAAGTATTAGAGCTTATGAAAAAGCTTAAATAGAAAGGCAAATATCTATGAAAAAGTTGAAATTCAATGTAACTGGCATGAGTTGTGCGGCGTGTCAGGCTCATGTGGAAAAGGCTGTGAGTAAGGTTAATGGCGTAATGGACGTAAACGTGAACTTGCTTGCAAACAAAATGACGGTGGATCTTGACGAGGGCGTAACTAACGCTCAGGCGGTCATAAATGCTGTTGAAAGTGCAGGATATGGAGCAAGCGAGATAGGCGACAAAGAAAACAAAACTGCATCACCTGTTGCGGCGGCTCAGGACGAAAGTAAAAAGATGAAGAAACGCCTATGGTGGTCTGTGGGATTTTTGATACCGCTGTTCTATATTTGCATGGGACACATGGCGAACATACCTGTCCCCCCTATTTTTGTAGGGCACAAAAACATGATGATATATGCACTCACTCAGCTTTTGCTCACAGTGCCTATCATTGCAATAAACTTTCACTATTTTTCAAACGGCTTCAAAAATCTTATCCACCGCTCTCCTAACATGGACAGCCTTATAGCTCTTGGTGCGGCGGCTTCATTCATATACAGTGTTTACGGCACTTACAGAATGGCTTACTTTATGGGCAGGGGCGACCTTGGCTCGGCACATGAGTATATGATGAATCTATATTACGAGTCATGCGGCATGATACTCACTCTCATCACTGTGGGAAAATATCTTGAGGCTCGCTCAAAAGACAAGACGGCTAATGCTGTAAACAAGCTTGTGAGCCTTGCGCCTAAGACGGCAGTTGTTATCCGTGACAGCGAGGAGGTGGAAGTTCCTGCGGAAAACGTAATGGTGGGAGATGTATTCCTGCTCAAAGCTGGCTGGTCTGTGCCATGTGACGGAGTTCTTATTGATGGAAACTGCGCGGTTGACCAATCTGCACTCACAGGCGAGAGCATACCTGTAGACAAGGCAGTGGGTGACAGAGTTATGAGTGCAAGCGTATCGGCTGGCGGTTTTGCTAAGGTAAGGTGTGAAAAGCAAGCTAAAGACTCAACACTTTCACAGATAATCGCACTGGTTGAGGACGCTTCCGCTTCAAAAGCGCCTGTAGCAAGGCTTGCAGACAAGATAAGCGCTGTGTTCGTGCCTATAGTTATAACGATAGCTCTTATTTCACTGGTAGTATGGCCGCTACTTGGCTATAGCTTCGCATTTGCTCTTAACATGGCAATATCAGTGCTTGTTATATCTTGCCCATGCTCATTGGGACTTGCAACGCCCACTGCAATAATGGTAGGAACGGGTAAAGCGGCACAGTTCGGTATCCTAATAAAATCCGCTGAAAGCCTTGAAACTGCTCACAGCATTGACACTGTTGTTCTTGACAAAACAGGAACTTGCACAGAAGGCAAGCCTGATCTTATTTCAGCGCAAGCGTTTGGTGATTTTGATGTTTCAGAGCTTAAAAAGCTTTGTGGCTCGGCAGAAAGCGGTTCATCACACCCGCTTGCAAAGGCTGTTACAGGCCACTGCAAGACAAATGGCATTGAACTCTCCCCTGCTGAAAGCTACACAGAAACAGCAGGCGGTGGTATATCGGCTGTTGTTGAGGGCAGAAACGTTCTTATCGGTAACAAGCGGCTTATGGATAACAGTGGAGTTGACATATCGATGGTTGAGGAGACGGCTCATGCTCACGCTGACAATGGTGAGATACCACTTTATGTAGCGATCGACAACAAGCTTGCAGGCATTCTGTTCATTGCAGACAAGATAAAAGAGACAAGTGCAGAGGCTATAGAGGGCTTCAAAAAGGCAGGCATTGAAACTGTAATGCTCACAGGGGACAACGAGAAAACAGCTAGAGCAATACAGAAAAAGCTTGGCATTTCACAGGTAAGATCACAGCTTATGCCTGAGGACAAGGCTACAATAATCAAAGAATTGCAGGAGCAGGGCAAAAAGGTAGCCATGATAGGCGACGGAATAAATGACGCACCTGCCCTTACAACGGCAGATGTTGGAATAGCTATCGGTGCAGGACAGGATATTGCTATCGAGTCGGCTGATATCGTGCTAATGAAAAGCGATCTGAATGATGCTGTTACGGCTGTCAAGCTCAGTAGGAGCGTTATGAAGAACATCAAGGAAAACCTTTTCTGGGCGCTTATTTACAACTCGCTTGGTATTCCGCTGGCGGCAGGAGTATTCTACGGCTTGCTTGGCTGGAAGCTCAATCCTATGTTCGGTGCAGCGGCAATGAGTTTAAGCTCAGTTTGCGTTGTGACCAATGCGTTAAGGCTCAATCTTTTTAAAAGTGTCAGAGAAAACAAAGCCGCAAAGGCTGAAATAAATACTAAAACGGAGGACGGAAAAATGAAAAAGGTAATGAAGATCGACGGCATGATGTGTTCACACTGCACAGGCACAGTAACGAAGGTGCTTAATGCGATAGACGGCGTTACAGCAGATGTTTCCCTTGAGGACAAGTGCGCTTACATCACACTTGACAAGGACGTGGCTGACGAGGTGCTTTCTAAGGCGGTGACGGACGCTGGGTATAAGGTAAAGGGGATAAAATAACGCAGATATTTTATCTCACGCATAGTAATTGCGTATATGTAAAAACGGTGGAGAGTGTTTGTCATTCTCCACCGTTTTATTATTTACGCTATTCCGTTTTGTCATCGGTTTTTTCTACCGTATCCTCCTGAATTATCGGCATTTCGACTATCGCCTTGAACATATCTCCGTCTATTTCGATATTGAAGATACCACCGCAGGCTTCCGTGAAGCTCTTTGATATGGATAATCCCAAACCGCTTCCACCGTCTGTTCGTGACTTATCCCCTCGCACAAATCTTTCAAGTATCTCTTCTTCCGTGAAGTTTATCGGCGTTGCCGAAATGTTCTTCTCGGCAAATACTATTCTGTCCGCTTTTTTGTACACATCAAGGAATATCCTTGTGCCGTCCATAGAGTAATTCAGAGCGTTGTCAACAATGTTTTGGAACACTCTGTAAAGCTTGTCGCCGTCGCCCATTACCATTGCGCTGTCGGCATTTATGTTTATCTTTACTATCTTGCCACTGTCAGCTATCTTGTCCTCTGCGTCTGCGATGCACTGATTTAACAGCATCACAAAATCAAGCTTTGTTAGGTTTACATCAACGCCGCTTGTGGCTTTTGCTATGCTGAAAACGTCAGACACAATGCCTTTGAGCTTCTGCGCCTTTTTATCAAGTATCTTCACATAGCTCGAAGCTTCATCGTCAAGATCCATTTTCTTAAGCAGGTCGATATAGCTGATAATGGAAGTCAGCGGTGTTTTCAGGTCGTGTGAAACGTTTGTCACAAGCTCTATTTTCAAACGCTCAGACTGTATCTGCTGCTCCACCGACTCTCTCACCTTATCCTGAACTGAGTTGAGTTTTTCAGATTCAGCATACACCGGCGAAGTTTTTCTTATCTTGCCCTCATAAGGCTTTTCTTCTCCAAGGCTGTCTATCTGTTTGCTGAGCTTTGAAAGCTGTGAGAAGTCACGAATATCTAACACCATCAGTATCAAAGCCACAACAAGCAAGAACGGCTCAACATCTGCACTGGAATAATAAGCGGATTCCAAAAACAGTATAACGCCTATGGCTATCGTTCTTATGGATAGTTTCACTCCAAGCGGAAGTCCATGAAAATAGTGATACAGTGATGTTTCCTTGTACTTGGGCCATAGGAACTTACATGATCTGCAAATAAGGCTTTCTTTGAATATGCTTCTTGTCTTTATCTTGCCAACAAACTCCATAAGCGAGCCGAAGCCTGCAAAATATGCCAATGCAAACAATGCTACAGCAAGGATATTTCTGAAAACGGAATTAGCCAAAGCATTATCAAAAATATTTTTTGTAATGCTCACATAATAATTCCAGCAGGCGCCAAATACAAAAGCAAATGTGATAGCCAATACCATTAGGATAAGGTAAACTTCCGTAGGCACTTTTTTTAGAAAATTGCCTTGCTTCCAACGTTCAACGCTCTCAGGCTCTGCATTATATGCACAGATCAGGAGCAGATAGCACACAAGCATAAATTCAATAACGCCAAAAACGATCACAAAAAGCTTTGCACGATACATATCATTCAAAGCCTCGGTGTATTCCTTTTCCATGGCCGTAAGCTTTTCAGCTTTCGGCGCAAAGAATACCGTTATACCTGAATCGTCATTGTCTGTCGCTTTGTAATCAGGCAGGTCATAGAGGTTTTCACATTTTGCCCATACGTTTCCGTAATCGTCCTGATAAAAATATATGCCGTTGTCATAGTCATAGTATTCATTGCCGTCATAAGTGTCATAATCGTCACCAATTTCTTCATCTTCAAGCCTGTCGGAATATTTCAGACCGTTTTTCAAATCAAGACCTTTAATAACATTATATCTTGAGTCTACATTATAGAAAGCTATTGGATCATAATTGCCGTAATTGTAAAAATATCTGCCGTAGTTATCATAATAACTTCCTCCTACGGGCACAAGATTGTCGGCATAAAACTCTTCTGTCACGTTATCCTGATACTCCGCTGTATTATAATAGTAGTCAACTATCTGTCCCGATGAAGTTCTGTCGCTCATTATCTCGTTGTCACGGCGAAGTATATAGTTCTTGTGCGATGATTTAAAAGCTTTTATCTTATCCGTTTCGCTGTCATAATTTTCTATATCTTTTATATTTGACAGATATCTTGTTTCGCCATTTTAAGTAATCCCCACATAGTAATCAAACTGACTATCAATAAGCTGGATACCGCTTTCTGTTTTTTTGTATTTATAGCGGTTGTAATCAAGATAATTCAGATAGTCATTGAGCAGGTGTCTAGACTGAGTGTAATTCCGATCCTCATCAACATATCTGAGATAAGCCGAAGCTGTAACACACAGTTCCTCATACATTTCATTGGAAGCCAGCTTATAGCTTTCTGATTTAAGATAAGACTTACTGCTGCTGTCAGCATGGCTGTTAGCATAAAGCACCAAAGACAAGCAAAAACCGCCTGCAATAACGCAGGCAAGCACAAATGCTATAATTCTCATCTTTTTAGCTGAGAATATCTTAAACCATTCTGCCTGCTCAAATTTTCTCGATTTTGTAGCCAATTCCCCACACCACCTTCAAGTATTTCGGCTCTCTAGGGTTTATTTCTATTTTCTCTCTGATGTGACGAATATGTACCATTACCGTGTTTTCAACGGCATATGCGTCCTCGTTCCACACTTTTGAATAGATCTCCTCGGCAGAAAATATCCTGCCTGCGTTTTTCATAAGAAGCTCAAGAATTTTAAGCTCCGTGGCGGTGAGCTTGACAGGTTCTCCGTCAACCTTTAAGCTTTTTGCCTGAGTGTCAAGCTCCAGACCGCCTATTTCTATAATATCCGTTTTGTTTGCCGTGTCGATAGCGCCAAGCTGCATATATCTTCTCAGGTTGCTTCTTACCCTTGCCACAAGCTCCATAGGGTTATAAGGCTTTGTTATGTAATCGTCAGCGCCCATTGAAAGCCCAAGCACCTTATCTGTATCCTCAGATTTAGCGGAAAGCACAAGTATAGGGATATTCTCTGTTGCCCTTATTTTCATCATTGTAGAAAGTCCGTCCAGCTTAGGCATCATGACGTCAATGAGTATAAGCTGTATGCTGTTCTCAGTGAGCTTTTCCAAAGCCTCAAGACCGTCATAGGCTTTTATTACCTTATAGCCCTCCATTTCAAGCAGCTTTGCGATAGCTCCCACTATATCTTTATCATCATCTACAACAAGGATTACAGGCTCCTTTATCTCCATATCGGCACGACCCTTTCTTTTACGTTTATTATTATAAGCCACATTCTTTAAAAACAGCTCAACATAATTCTTAATTAAATCTTAATGCACTCTATGATTATATCACATTTTTTCTAACATTACAACAAAAAAAGACGGGCGAAATAAATTCCGTCCGTCTTTATATGGCAAGTTGTATTACTTATTCTTTTCCAAATATGCGTGATACTGATCGTTGAGAGTTTTAAGTTCTGAATCAACAGTACCCTTATACTGCTCTTTGAGCTGTGTCCACGTATACTGTGAGCCATTCTCATCTGTCTTCATAACTGAAGTATACAGATAAGGAATAACAGCTTCCTTAGTATCATTTGTTGCAGCGTCATTATCTGACAGAGTTGTGGAGATACCATAACCAGGGTCAAATATCTTAGTGAACTTGTCTGTAACAAGGTCAACGTAAGCTACGTTATACATATCTTCTGTCCAGTTAGGATTGTTTACAAAGAACTTCTCCTTCTCGATATCCTTATATGTATCCTGAGTATAAACTATCTTTGCACACTCGAGCCAGCACTTCATAGCGTCATTCTTTGTCGAACCCTTTACCCACATATACGCATTCATGTCGATAGTTGTATAAAGCGTATCAGAGTTAGGATCCTTTGGCATTGGAACTACGCCCCAATTGTCGCCGTCCTTTGGTGAATGTGTACCGGTAGAAGCCCATGGACCCATTGCATAGAAGAGGATATTCTTCTTGAATGCGTCGCCTGCCTGTCCTACCCAATCAGGATAGTACATACCATTCTTTGCGATATCATAAAGCATATCAGATGCTCTTACAAAGTCAGCGTCGTTGAGATTTGAAACATACTCGTCCTTATCAGCGTCATATGTGATAAGAGTCTTACCTGTTGACTGGAAGATAAATGGTGCAAACCAACCGTTTATGCCGTATCTCTCCTCGTCAGCAGCAGCGCCCTCAACATATTCTGACATCATGTCATACCATGCGTTCCAATCCCACTCGCCGTTCTGATAAAGCTCATATGGATCATCAAGACCAGCAGCGTCTATCATAGACTTATCATATGTGATAACAGAACCTGGCAGGAAGTTGATAGGTGCAACAAAGTGCTTGCCGTTGAGAGTGAACTGCTCTGCAACGTCCTTGACATCGCTCCACATAGCACTATCGAAATCAACGATATCATCAACAGGCTGGAACATTTCCTTGATACAGTTTGCAGGGAATGTCATAGACTGCTCATACCAGAACATATCCGGTGGATTGTTAGACATAAGTCTTGCTGCGAGCTTATCATACTTGTTCATTGATGAAGTCTGAGAATACTTGATCTTACCGCCCTTTTCCTCAAAAAGAGTAAGGTCAGTTCTCTTTTCCGGCTCTTTCTTAGTTGGGTTTATGTCAAAATAAGAAAGCCACTCCAACTCCTTTTCCGAACCATCAGGGATAGTAGCAATATCGTCGGTGCTTGCTACCTTTACCTTATCAACATAAGAGCTGCTTGAATCGCCGCCTGATGAGCTACCGCATGAAGCTACGCTCACTGCTGACAAGAGAGCCATTGCACCGGCAATAACACGCTTAGAATTTTTCATTATATATAACCTCCGTAACGGATCGTTTTCATTAGAAAACGTTTCCTTGATTCTTACATAGCTATTATATCACCGAATGTAATCGTTGTCAACAAAGTTACAATCACTGTTACATTCTTTTAAATACTTTTGGTGATTTCAACAAATAATCATTCATTTTTTTGGTGATTAAGCCTACAGCATAAAAAAACGGAAACAACATTCAGCCGTTTCCGCTTCATATAAAATACGATATCTACGCTCTTACCAGCTTATTGATTCGTTTTGCTCTGGAATACTTCGCCACATAACGCCTTGTATCCTTACTGATAACACCACTGAGAGCAAGCAACGCTATAAGGTTTGGCAGTGCCATAAGTCCATTGAAGATATCAGCGATCGTCCAAACGGCAGAAACCGTCATATATGGTCCGATAAATACAGCGAGGATATAGAGATATCTGTAGACCATGACCACCTTCATGTTGCTGTTAAAAAGATATTCCATACACCTTTCACCGTAATAGTTCCAGCCAAGGATAGTTGTGAAAGCAAAGAACACAAGACAGACCATAAGAATAAATGCAGGTATCATTGACGGCAGGAACGAGAAGCCGTTCTGGAAAGCGTGATTTGTGACCTCAACGCCCTCAAAAGGCTTGCCTGTTACTGGGTTGATAGCCTCGTAGCTTCCCATCATTACGATAGCAAGACCTGTCATAGTACATACAATGATAGTGTCGATAAATGTGCCACACATAGAAACAAGACCTTGTCTTACCGGCTCTTTTGTCTGAGCGGCTGCGGCTGCGATAGGTGCCGAACCAAGACCTGACTCATTTGAGAAAATTCCTCTGGCAACACCCTTTTGTATAGCAATGAACATTGTAGGAAGAGATCCGCCTGCGACAGCCTTGAAACTGAATGCCTGTTCAAAAATAAGGGCAACAGCGTGAGGGAGCCTCTGAATGTTTATAACAATAAGTGAAAGACAAGCGACTATATAAACGACTGCCATAAAAGGCACAACTACCTGAGAAACACTTGAGATCCTCTTTATGCCTCCGATAATAACAAGTGCGGCAAAAATAGTTATCAAAAGTCCAGAGATTATAACAGCCCATGTATAGTCAGCGCCAAAAATATTCACTGTATGTTCCTTTTTAGGATCAAAGAAAGCCTGAACTGCCGATGAGATGCCATTCACCTGAGAGAAAGTACCGATACCAAAAAGACCAACGCAAGCGCCAAAGAACGCAAATACCTTTGCAAGCCACTTCCACTTCTTACCCATGCCATATTCTATGTAATAGAATGGTCCGCCGCAAACGTGTCCGTCAGCGTCCATACGTCGGTATTTGATAGCAAGAAAGCCCTCGGAAAATTTTGTTGCCATACCAAGGAGAGCAGCTATCCACATCCAGAGGAGCGCTCCAGGTCCGCCTGAAAGCACACCAATGGCTGTTGCTACACCGACGATATTTCCCGTACCTATTGTTGCGGAAAGTGCGGTGCATAGTGCTGCAAAGCTCGATATCTCGCCTTTGCCACCATTTTCGTTCTGAAACATAAATTTCAAAGCCTTTGGCAGGTGGAATATCTGAAGAAGCCTTAGCCTAAAGGTGAGGAATATTCCCACAGCCATAATGAGTACGATAAGCGGTATGCCCCAGACATAGCCATCTATCGTTTCAAGTATTTTTGTAAATTTCTCCATGCCCTAAAAAATCCTTTCTTACAGAAAATAGGCAGTTTTTACGGAAAAACTGCCTTATTTCTCCCCTATCTATTTTTACGAAAGTAATTAGTCGCCTGTGGACTCTCTTAGAATTATCCTGTGGTCAACAGTATAATAATGATTATCCTTAGTAGTCTTATTCATGTTCTCAATAAGCTTTGCCACAACAAGCTCGCCCATTTTTGAGCAAGGCTGTTCAACCGTTGAAAGTGTAGGGATTATCCACTCACACATGGATATATTGTCAAATCCCATTATGGCGACATCTTTGCCCACATCAATGCCCATATCTATTGCCTTGTGCATTGCAGAGATAGCAAGCAAGTCTGACACAGCGAAAATCGCCGTAGGCTTCTCAGCAAGTGCATTGAAATATTCAAACGCTCTGCCTCCGCAGTCATAGTCATAGGACTCTTTATAGATATATTCATTCTTTATCTCTATGCCATATTCTTTTAATGCTCTTATATAGCCGTTCTCTCTTGCAGTGGAGGAGATAGCCGAAGAGTTCGTTCCGATAAAGCCTATCCTTTTATGACCCTTTTTGATAAGAGCAGCGACAGCGTCAAACGCAGCCTGTTCATCGTCAACAGCGACAGTAAGCACATTTGCGCCCTCCACGCCCTCACAGCACAGAGCAACGTTATAATTCTCTGCGAGCTTATTAAGCGAAGCTGCGTCATACTGAGTGCCAAGAAGGATAACACCGTCAACAGTTCTGTTAAAAAGCATATTCATCTGCCTTGTTTCAGCGGTCGAGGTTGAATAGGAAACTGCAGTTATGATATCGTAACCAACTTGTCCTGCATAATCCTGCATACCCATGACTATCTTTGAATAAAGAGAATGTTCAGAGGTCGGCATAATTACAAGAATAACATTCGTTTCGCACTTTCTAAGATTTCTTCCCAGAAAATTCGGAGAATAGTTGAGCCTTGCAATAGTTTCATTGACTTTTTTTGTTGACTCATCTGATACGTTACAGCTTCCGTTGAGAACCCTTGACACTGTCGCCACTGAAACACCGGCTTCCTTGGCAACATCTTTTATTGTAATGCTCATAGATCTTATCCTTTCTGCGACAGCATACCGCTGAAATAGTCATACCATCATCAATTATAACATATTTTGAACAATTCTCCAATATACATTCCTAACAAAATTGTAAACGTTTTTTAGGCTAATTTAATTAAGAAGCAGACTAAATGCTTGAAAAAGGAACAGTGATATGCTATAATATCATAAACGAATGATTTTTGAAAGGAAAATACGCAATGCTCCATGGTTATTTTGATATACCCACATTTCACTATTTTGAAGAAAAAAACACCTGGTCCGGCAGCAATTACACCAATTTCAGCTACCGCATAGACCCTATTCTCGGCGATGAAAAAGAGCTTTATGTCAGAGTATGGTACGGCACAAAGTGCGTCACGGAGGTAACAGACTTTGTGGCAGAATATCACGAAGAATACTCTGAAAAGGGTCTTGAAAACGTTCTGGCAGACCTGACGAAAGAATTTGAGAAATTCAAACTCATCAGAAAAGAGCTTTAGCAACAAAAAGGCGAACACGGTTTCTCTGCATTAGCAGAAACGAACTGTGTTCGCTTTTATTTTTTTGTTATCAATACCACTCGTTTTCCTGAGTATTATAAACGTCAGCAGAAGAATCCGTCTCCATCGGCGTTGTCATAGCGTCAGCCGCAGATGAAGAATCCTTATTGTTCACAGGCTTCTCAGGTGAGATAAGCTGCTCAGACATAAGTCTTTTGCCACTTTCATCAACAAGACCAACATCAACAGCTGTCTGAACTATACCATCAGCAATAGCTTGTCCATACTCTGTAAGGTGTTCGTCAAAAAGCTTATTGTCGATATCCTCGGTTATAAATCCAAGCTCCACAAGACAGCTTGGCATAACAGTGTCAGCATTTATGTAGTAGTTTACACCGGAATTGCCAACGTAGCCATACTGTACTCCTCTATTTTCAGATATACCTACCTTTTCAAGACCATCAAGTATATTCTGTGCAAGCTTTGTGTCATATTCAGGCTCAGAATTGTTCACCCAAACCTCAACGCCCGAAATATCACCGTCATAGCTGTTTCGGTGAAGTGAAACATACATATCAGCCTTGGCGTTATTTGCCTTTGCACATCTTTCGTCAAGCTCAAGGAAAGAGTCATCATCTCTTATCATCACCACATTGACGCCGTATTTTTCAAGATATTTCTGCACCTCAAGTGCGACCTTTAAGTTATCGTCTTTTTCATATCTTTTTCCTGAGGCATCAGTTGTGCCGCCGTCATAATCACCGTGGCCTGCGTCAACACACACTGTAAAGTCCATATTAGAATACTTCGCAGGCTCGTCTTTTTTATCCTCAGCAGAAGAAGCGTCCTCCTTCACAGCGACAGAAGATGTATTATTCAATACCTTGTTTGTTTTTTGCGTATCGTCTCCTTTGATCTTTGATACTACCAAGGCTGTCAGCTTTACCAGACCAGTCACAATGCCGATAAGTATTATCAATGCAATAATAATTCTGTTCCAGTATATTTTTTTCTTTTTCACCCTTCTGACAGGCTTTCGTCCGTAGATCTGTTCAAACTCCTCATCTGAAAGTGTATTCATTAGATCAAAGCTCCTGTAAAAAATTTATCCATTTTAATTATACCACACGCTCAACGTTATTTCAAGATTATTTGTTACCATGTTGTAAGAATTTCGTTACTTTTAACGATTTTGCATATCACAAGGCTATTAATATACGCTATCTGCACAATAAAAAAGGGTAAACAAAGACTGACACACAGCCTTTGTTTACCCCATTAAGCTCTTATTTTATTCCACCAATGTTCTCTCGTCACAATATTCGCAAACAAGCGTTGTGCCGTCGCCTTTGAACCAATGTGGCAGATACTTTTCGTGGTGAGTGATACAGTTAGGATTTGAACAATCAATGTGCTTATGCACTCTGCCCTTCATAAGCGGCTGCGAAGCACCATCGCCGTTTATAACTGTAAGTATAAGTGCCATTCTGATATACATACCGTATTTTGCCTGCTTGAAATACATTGCTCTCGGGTCGTCGTCCACCTCGATAGCTATCTCATTGACTCTTGGCAGAGGGTGAAGCACTATAAGGTCAGGCTTTCCCATTGAAAGCTTTCTTGTATCGAGTATGTAATTTCCGCTCTGAGTCTGATACTCCTCCTCAGAAGCAAAACGCTCTTTTTGTATTCTTGTCATATACAGCACGTCAAGCTCACCGATAACCTCTTCAAGGTCGGTAACTTCTTTGTACTCCATGCCTGCCGCTTCAAGGATATCTTTTACATACACAGGCAAAGCAAGCTCAGAAGTTGAAACTAATATGAACTTATTGTTTGGAAAACATACCATTGCTTTAATAAGGGAATGGACTGTTCTGCCGTTTTTAAGGTCACCGCAAAAGCCTATGGTCAGGTTATCAAGTCTGCCCTTTTCTTCTCTAAGTGTAAGCAGGTCTGTAAGTGTCTGTGTTGGGTGGAGGTGTCCACCGTCGCCTGCGTTGATAACAGGGCAATCAGCAGTGAGTGCCGCAGCCTTTACCGAGCCAGCGGTAGGGTGACGTATTACCATGATATCGGCATAGCCGGAAACTATCTTTGTGGTATCCTTGATATTCTCTCCCTTTGCAACGGAAGAAGTGGCAGGATTGTCAAAGCCTATTATCGTTCCACCAAGACGTAGCATAGCGGTCTGGAAAGACATCTGCGTTCTTGTTGACGGCTCATAGAAAAGAGTACCCATTATCTTGCCCTTGCAAGCCTCGCTGTAGGCGGCAGGATTTTGAACTATCTTATGACCGAGGTCAAGAAGTTTCAGCCACCAAGATACTGGATAGTCATTAAGATCAATAAGATCAAGTCTGTTTTTTTGCTCACTCACATCAAACACCCTCTCAAATATTCAGACATACATTATGCCGCACATTCCTTGTACGGCATTTTCTTTATTATATCACATCTGTTCCATTTTTTCAAGTACATAGCCCATATTATTTGAGCAGGTCAAAATTTGTTTCATCTGCAAACTGGTCGCAGTCATACATAAATAATATCTGGTCATATGCACTCGTATCTGCCACGTCAGAAAGGGTCTTGCCCTCCTCTTTGAGTTTGTCAGGGTCTACCAAGGTTATCTCGCTGTAGTGTGGGGTAAGAAACGGCACAAGGGTATTGGCATAGCTTCCTTTGATGATAAGAAGCTTTGGTGCGTCCTCTGCAGTTGTCTTGACCGTTGCCTTAGTAAAGTTGTCACCTTGCAGGAAGATAGCCGTTTTATCTGCTGTTTTCAGTGCAGATCTAAAATAAACAGATTTTGAGGTAAGCACCTGATCTTCTCTGTAAAGCTCCACAGAATCCACAGTAGTCTTATACTTTGAACGGAAGATGTTCACTCTGTCTGCGCCTATGCTGTTATAGCAAAGTTCACTGTAAAGTCCCCCATAATAAGAATTTGAGGTATATTCTTGATCGTAATTGGACAGAACGACCGGCTCAAAACCCAGCTCTTTTATGCCGTCCGCATAGGCAAAATATGCCCCGAAGGAAGTCCACTTTCTATCTGTACGATAGTAAACGTAATTATTTCTTGCAGAATACATAGGAAAAAACGTATCTATGGTGTCTATCCTGCTGTCCAGGTCATAATAGATATTATCTATCATTTCACGCTGGTCTGTGTTTGAAGTATAAGCAGGCAGCTTAGCAGAATAGATACCTGCGGCAGTCGGAGCTAACATAACATATACAGGTGTATCTGTGTTTTCTGAAAAATCATTTATCTGCGAGATATTTTTATCAAGCCTGTCCTTATCAAAATCTGTGATCTCTACAAGACGATTTTTAAGGATATAGATATTATCAAAATTTTTCTTACCAGTCATCACAAACATGGTCGTTCTGAGCGACTTCCAATTTGAGCTTAGAGGAAAATTACTGCTAACATAGGTCTGAACGTTATGTCTTATATCTGAACTGTCTGCCTTATCACTTTCAGATCCATGTCTGCCCATCACGAGAGTATATGCCGCAAACATTATGACTATTACAAAAAATGCGCTTACTGCGATATAATCAGCAGCTTTTTTCATTAATGTTCACTCCTCCCATTTTATCTCACAAACAAATTCATAGACGAATTACCTCCGCCCACAAGAAACGCTGTACTGATAAGCAGAAATCCTATAGTGAGCATTGGCTCGATTATGTAAACTATATTAGTATTGAGCTGCATTATCCTGCGTTTGAGATATCTGCCGATACCTGTTGCAAAAAAGCCGCAGATAAGATACATCACAACTCCTGTTTTTATCACATACGATGCTAGAACATCTCCTGCAAAGCTTCCGCCGCCGAGCATTGCGGCAACATATCCGCAGGCTGAAGGCAGGCTGTCTATCGCAAGAAACGGCAGACCCATAAGAAACAGAACATTCATCACCGCACATCTTACCCCTGTCGGCACAGCCGCAAGAATATTTTTCAAGAGATATTCTATGCCAAGCATAACACAAATAAACGCTGCCCACAGCATTATGTGTCTGCCGTAGCCATACCAAACCGAGCCTGCAAGCACAGACAGTATCAATGCCCAAAGGCAAACGCTGTCTTTATTTCTACATATAGGTCTGTAGAAATAATCTCTCACCCAACTATAAAAGGTGCAGGCAAATCGTTTTATAAGCTCATTGAAGCCTGCTGACATAAACGGCAGATCAAAGTTATCAGGAAGTTCAAAGCCGAGCATTGAACCAATACCCTGTGCAATATGCGAATAAGCTCTAAGCTCATAGTAGAACGCAAAGGAGAAAGCTATTATCCCAAGCCATGCACAAGCGGCGGAGAGCGAATCTGTACTTACTCCCCTTATGTGCTGCCACATCTCGTACATAGGATCCGACAGAAAAAGCTTCTCCGCAAAGCCTATAAGCATAAGCTTTATGCCCTCTGCAAGCTTTCCAGAGGTTATGACAGGTTTTCTAAGCTGTTCGCTCATATCCGAAAATCTAAGTATCGGTCCACAGCTAAAGCATGGGAAAAAGCATATATATTGAGATACCAAAAGAAAATTCTTCTCAGGCTCTATTTCTTTCCTATAGATATCCATGCAGTAGGAAATGCCATGGAGAGTGAAAACGCCCGCTCCCCACACTGGGAAAAGCTTTAGCATTGCGCCTTTGCCTGTGAATATAGACGTCACGTCATAGCTGCTGTGACCGCTTCTTATGAATACAAGAAGCACTGCCATATTTGCTACCACCGATAATATGAGCCATAGCCTTTTAAGTCCTTTTTTGTCTGCAAAGCGGTGGATAAGCCTGCCGCAAAAGTATGATACAACAGCACACACCGCCATTGGTATTATCCCCCATGTGGACACCCACAGACACAGCACAACTGTTCCAAGCAGGAACACGGCTTTTCTGAAACGCACCCCTGACAAAGCGTATACTCCCATAAAAACAGGAAGAAAGAAATATAAAAATTCAAGACTAACCAATGCTATTCTCCTTGTCTTTATTGTTTTCTGAGGTCAATTCCTCTATGAGTGCTTGCAAGCTGTCTTTATCGAGCATTGTGTTCAACACTTCAAGCAGTGCGTTTGCAGTGAGCTTTTGGGGCAGCGACAGTTTTTCGCACACAAGATGTCTGAGCCTGCTGCTGTCAGGTCTGCCGCTTAGACCCAGCTCATAAAAGTCAAGCTTGGTCATGAGTTCTCTGTCTGCGACCTTTTCGCCTATAATGCCTGCTTTTTCAAAGGCTTCCCTGATAATATCCGCAGGAACGCCCTCGACCCCCAACAAGCCCTCTTTTGACGGCTCTGTCTTGCGCTTTTCTTTGCCGAATATCTCAGGAACATACACGTTCACGATATCGCCTTTGGGGACGATACCCTTTATATGCCCTCTTATGCAAAAGCCTGCTGTGTCAGAGTCAGTAAGAATTGCTATTCCGCCATGCTGAGCATAGTATCTTATAAGCGCTGCCTTGTCAGGGTCTTTATAGATACGAAAGCCGTTAGTGACAATTATAACGCCGTCAACTATGGACGAAAGCTTTATCTTATCATATTTTCCCTCAACGATTATTGCCCTTGATATTTTAAGTTTTTCCATTTACTAACACCTTAACGCCATTGACCTTGCAAGCCCCTGCTCGAGGGTGAGCATATCTCCGTCTTTTCCCCGTGACCTTGTTTTGAGCATAAGGTCGGTTTCAGAAAGTATCTCAAGCGTTTTTCTTATACGCTCCGCCGAGATATTTCCGCACTCGGAATAGGCGTTTTTTACTGCAAACTCTCTGTTTTTCGCATAGGAAAAATCTTTAGCCACGTCTGCAACGCTCCTGCCAGAGGAACGTGCAAGCTTCGCCCTATAGATATCCGCAAGGGAAAAGCCGATTATTCCTATTATAGCATATGGTTCATAATTCTGCACATCGAGTTCACGCAAACGTGTGAAGACCATTGCCGCATTGCCTCTGAGGATATTTATTGCAAGAGAATATCCGTCCGACTCGATACGCCTGATACAAAGCAAGTCGATATCTTCTCTTGTTACCTCCCTGCCCTCTGCATAAGCCGAAAGCTTTTCAAGCTCCTTGCTGATAAATGCAGTGTCGCACAAACAGAGGTTTGCAAGATACTCTGAGTTGCTTTTTGTTATGGTACAGCCGCTTTTTGCAAGATAGGTGGATATAGACTTTCCAAGGTCGGAAGCCCTTTTGTATTCAAAGTTGCAGACAGTGCCGTGCTTTTCGCAGAAATCTGCAAAGCGCTTGTTTTTGTCTGTAAGATACTTTTTGTTCTTGAAAAGGTCAACTCCTGTGGCATAGATTATCACTGTGGTGGTTTCGCCAAGAGAGCCTAGGATCTTTTTCAGGTCGTCCAGATCGTCCTTAGTCACTGCGTCTATATTAAGGTCGTTTATAGTCACCACCACACGTTCAGCCATAAAAGGCAGAGCTTCGCAAGCGTCTGTAAGCATTGGAAAATCAAGATTTTTGCCGTCAAGCTTATGAAAGTTCATGACCTGAGCGTCAGCAGGGCAAAGCTTGTTCACAAGCCTTTTTGTAAAGCTTTCAAGTGCCGCTGTATCATGTCCGTAAAAATAATAAAGGCTGTCGATATCATTCTCTCTTATCGTTTTACCAAGAGCCGAAGCCGTAAGCAAAGCCATAGTCCGTCCTCCTTATCTGCGAATTTTTCATATTTATCATCAATGGGTATTCTTCATCTGTTGTGTCAAGGTTTCTGCCGTTTATGGTGACAGAACCTTTTTCTATAGTGACCACACAGCCCTCGGTGGTAATTTTATAGCCGTCCTCCAGTGCTTCTATCTTAACACCGTTCCAATCAAGCTGTGCGCCTGTCATGAACGGCAGTTCGCTGTCATTATCAGGCTCGCCATTTATATAAAATCTGTCAGGTTGTATAGTCATCTGCTCGTTATATTTCGTTATAGTGTAATACTGTTCGCTTTCTATAAATGCGCCTTTTAGCTCTTTTATGCCGTAAAGCTCCAAAAAGCTTTCCATACCGCTGTTGAGCTTGCCCTTACTGCCCATATCGAAAACCATACCTTTTGTTTTATCATACAGCACAGCCTGCACTGCATTTCCTTTTGGCATTACAACTATCTTTACCGAGCCTCCAAAAGCAAGAGAAAAATTATACACCGCTGTCCAACATACAAGCATTAAAGCAGTGCAAAAAGCCCCAAGCTTTACTGACTTTCTCAGAAACATGACCGCCACAGGTACAAGGCAGGTAACGAGCATTACAATACCAAGTGGTCTTACTCCACGAGGAAGATAGGCAAAGCTGAATTTTGAAAACAGCTCAGCAAGAAACAGAACAACTTTCAGAAGATACTTTACCACCGTCAGCACAGGATAGGCTATTATTGCCGCACCGCCTGTTACCGCAGTTATTACCGTCAGACCCAGAGCAAGGGTACAGACAGGCACCAGCAGGATATTTGATAGTGGTGCAACAAGAGATATTTCGCTGAAAAACATTAGCTGAACAGGCATTGTGCAAAGAAGTATCGTCACCGCTGTGACTATTTCACGCTCAATGTTGCCAAGAATATCCCTGCGCTTTACCATCGTCACCGCTTTCGGGCATACAACGCTTATAACAAACGCAGCTGTGAATGACAGCAAAAACGAACTGTCTGCCGCCGCATAGGGTGAAAGAGTGAGTATTACAACAGCGCAAAGGCAGAGAGTATTTGCTGGGTCTGGTCTGCGGTAAAGGAGCGGTGCGGCAGTGACCAAGGTCAGCATAACAGCCGCCCTCACAACGGATACTGAAAATCCTGCAAAGACCGCAAACGCCCACATTGCCACAGTTTGGACGGCAAATATCACACGCTTATCCTTGCTTAGTTTCTGCATGAGCCAGCCTATCATGGCACTTATAATGACCACATGAGTTCCCGACACGGAAAATATATGACCTATGCCACTACGATAGACCGTGAGCTTCGTTTGTTTTGAAAGCTCAGTTTTATCTCCGCAGAGCATTGCAGCGGCAAAACCGCCCTCATCTCCGCCTATGATATCGTTTATCAACATGAACATCTTGTCACGATAGTGCATTATACTGCGTAAAATGGTGTTTCCGCCGCCTGTGACTTCTATGTTTTCAGCGGTCGAGCCTTGGAGAAAAACGCCTTTAGGCCGGTCATACTGTTCTGATTTGAAATTGATGCTGTCTTTTATCCTGCTGACCTTTACTGTCGCCACGATATTGTCATAGTAATCATATTCAATGTCATCTGCATAAAAGGTCAGCCTGCCTTTTACTCCCCCAACGGTACCATTGACACTTAGCCGACAGGTGTCAGAGCCTATATAGCTTATGTCGATTATCTCGCCTTTAACTGTGACGGTCTTTCCGTCTAAAGCTGTCAGTTTATCATAGAAAATGTGAGTATAAGCGGTATTGACTCCCACCGCTATCAGGAAAGAAACAAAGCAGAGAGCTATATGCTTTCGGTATCTCTTAAAAAGCGCAAAGGCTGTAATGGCTACACACGCTGACGCAAGTGTAAAAACTGCGTTGTTTCTGCCCCAGCCAATGGTACAGAGAAAAAGTCCTGCAAAATACGAAAAGCCGATATAACAGCTTTTTCTCACCACTGCCGCCGTCCCCCTTAAAACTAAGGGCGGATAAGAAATTTACCCGCCCGTTTGATTTCTTTAACCGGCTGGCCAAGCAAGTGGTCTGCCTGCAAGAAGATGAAAATGAATGTGGAAAACGCTCTGTCCTGCCTGCTCGCCGCAGTTGGAAACAACTCTGAAACCGTCCTTAAGGTCGAGGTCTTTGGCAAGCTTTGCGATAACTTCATAGATATGTGCGATAACTGCACTGTTTTCAGGTGTTATCTCGTCAAGCTTTGAAATATGCTGCTTAGGGATAACAAGATAATGAATCGGAGCTGTAGGAGCAATGTCCTCAAAAACGTATGTCAGCTCGTCCTCGTATATTTTCTTTGAGGGTATTTCCCCGGAAATAATTTTACAAAAAAGACAATCTTCCATTTATCTCTCCGCCTTTCAAAAAAGGGGTAGGCTGCACAGCATTTTGCACAGCCTTTGCCCATATTATTTTACAAATTCGCCAACTATTTCGTTTACCTTGTCAAGTGCCTCGTCGATCTTGAATCTGTCGCCGATACCAGCCATAGCAGAGTCAGGACGTCCGCCGCCCTTACCGCCTGTGAGTGCTGCTACCTTGCCTGCTATCTTGCCTGCGTGTGCACCCATTGCAACAGCGTTCTTGCCACAAACTACAACAAGGTTTGCCTTTTCACCGTCAACGCCTGCAACAACTGCAACTGCGTCAGCTTCTCTTGCTTTAAGCTCGTCGCCCATTTTTCTGAGCATATCAGGTCTTGTATTTGTGAGCATTGCAGTAACTACCTTAACGCCGTTGACCTCATACGGATTATCGAACAGTGACTTTGTTTTGAGATTTGTTATCTCAGCCTGCAAAGCGTCTCTTTCCTTTTCAAGATCCTTGACTTCCTGCATGATAGTGTGGCATCTCTTTACGATGTCCAGTGGATTTGCAAGCTTAAGGCTTTCAGCCGCCTGCTGGATAGTTGCGGCTCTTTCCTCAACAAGTTCAAGAACGCCTCTGCCTGTTACGGCTTCGATACGTCTTACGCCTGAAGCTACAGAGCTTTCGGAGATTATCTTGAACAGACCTATTCTTGAAGTATTGTCAAGATGTGTACCGCCACAGAACTCGATAGAAGCTGTTTCGTCACCGTCACCCATTGTTACAACTCTTACAGTTTCGCCGTATTTCTCACCGAACAGAGCCATAGCGCCAAGCTTCTGAGCTTCTGCGATGGGCATTTCTTCCATTTTTATATCAAGAGCTTCAAGGATATACTTGTTTACAAGTGCTTCGACCTTGAGCTTCTCCTCTGCTGTCATTGCGTTGAAGTGAGAGAAGTCAAATCTAAGTCTGTGAGCGTCAACGAGCTGACCTGCCTGATGAACGTGTTCACCGAGAACTTTTCTCAGTGCAGCCTGAAGCAGATGTGCGCAGCTATGGTTTCTCATAACAGCATAACGTGTCTTTCTGTCAACAGTGAAGTGAGCCTTCTGACCTACAGCTATCTCGCCCTCTTCAACAACTGCCTTATGAGCGAACTTGCCTGCAACGACCTTCTGTGTGTCAACGACTCTGCACTTACCGCTTTCTGTAACGATAGTACCGATATCGCCCACCTGTCCGCCGCTCTCTGCATAGAATGGCGTCTGTGAAGATACGATATATACTTCATCGCCAGCCTTTGCGTTTTCGATAAGCTCATCATCAGTTGTGATGAATGATATCTCGCTGTCGCCCTCAAGCTTGTCATAGCCGATGAACTCTGTGTGGAAATCCTTGTCTATCTTATGGAAAACAGTTTCGTCAGCACCCATATACTTTGTTGCAGCATGAGCGTTCTTGGCTGTTTCTCTCTGCTTTGCATAGCACTCAGCAAAGCCCTCCTCATCACAGGTCATGCCCTTTTCTTCAAGGATCTCTCTTGTAAGGTCGATAGGGAAACCGTATGTGTCGGAAAGCTTGAAGCAGCTCTCACCGTCAAGCTCCGTCTTGCCGTCTTTCTGCATCTGTGCGATAAGATCGTCAAGTATCTTCATACCTCTGTCGATAGTGGCATTAAAGTTCTGCTCCTCAGTTGTGAGCACCTTTACAATATAGTCATACTTTTCTTCAAGCTCGTTATACTCACACTTGTTGCAGTCAACAACAGTTTTTACAAGGTCTTTGAGGAAAAGTCCGTTTATGCCGAGAAGCTTTCCGTGACGAACGGCTCTTCTGAGCAAACGTCTCATAACGTATCCTCTGCCCTCATTTGACGGCAGGATTCCGTCTGATGCCATGAATGTTACAGAACGGATATGGTCTGTGATAACTCTGATAGAAACGTCCTTTTTGTACTCCTTACCGTACTCACAGCCTGCTATCTTACAAACATGATCTCTGATAGCCTTTACTGTATCAACGTCAAAGATAGAGTCAACGTCCTGCATGATAGAAGCAAGCCTTTCAAGACCCATACCTGTGTCGATATTTTTCTGCTTAAGTGGAGTATAAGTGCCGTCCTCATGTCTTTCAAACTGTGTGAACACAAGGTTCCAGAACTCCATGTATCTGTCGCAGTCGCAGCCGACCTTACAATCAGGCTTGCCACAGCCATATTTCTCTCCTCTGTCGAAATAGATCTCTGAACATGGACCGCAAGGGCCGTCTGTTCCTGCCTCCCAGAAGTTGTCTTCCTTGCCCATTCTTACGATATGATCCATTGGAACGCCGGCGTCCTCATGCCATATCTTCTCAGCCTCGTCATCGTCCTCATAAACAGAAATATAAAGTCTGTCCTTTGGCAGTTTGAGTACCTGTGTAACATACTCCCAAGCCCATGCAATGGCTTCTTTCTTGAAGTAATCACCGAATGAGAAGTTACCAAGCATTTCAAAATATGTGCCATGTCTTGCCGTCTTACCAACGTTTTCAATATCGCCAGTTCTGATACACTTCTGACAAGTTGTCATTCTTGTTCTAGGAGGTGTTTCCTGACCTGTGAAGTAAGGCTTCAGAGGCGCCATACCTGCAACGATAAGCAGCAGGCTGTTATCGTTCTGAGGTACTAGAGGGTAGCTCTTGTGTCTTAAGCAGCCCTTGCTCTCAAAAAATTTTAGATAAGATTCACGCAGTTCGTTAAGTCCTGTCCATTCCATAAATTCAGATCCTTCCAAATGAAATTATTCGCAAAATAAAAAAACGGCTCGTCCCTAAACATGGGACGAAACCGACAGTTCCGTGTTACCACCCAAATTGCCGAACTCATCGCCCGACCACTCGAAGCCCTTTAACGCAGAGCATACGTTGCTGTTTTCAGCACCGCTCAGGTTAGCCACCGAACTTGCCGCAAAGGCTTTCACCCACCGCCTTTTCTCTTTACCGACACTGTTTCGGATAATTCCGTCACCGCATTTTGCATATATTGATATTATAAAGCATAACACGACGATTGTCAAGCACTTTTTTATTAATAAAATATCCATTGCTAAAAGCAGGGGGAAATGCTATAATGTTCAGGGTGATTTATATGTATGTTTGTCCGATATGCAAAAAACGGCTCAGAAAGCTTGACAACGTATGGCACTGTCAGAACGGTCACAGCTTTGATATTGCGAGAAAAGGATATGTAAATCTGCTTACCACAAAGGGCAGAAATCCTAAAAATGCAGGCGACAATGCGGAAATGGTAAAGGCGAGAACGGATTTCCTCGACCGTAACTATTATCTGCCGCTTGCGAAGAAAACAGCTGAGGTAATGGGCGGTCTGCTTGAAAATGTGAAACAGCCTTATATTATCGACAGTGGCTGCGGTGAGGGCTTTTACACTGTGAACTATGCCAAGGCACTGCCAAAGGCGAAGTTTTACGGCATTGACATATCAAAGGCGGCAGTTGCCCACTGCATGACGAGGATACATTGCGAAAATATCACAAATTGCGAATTTGCAGTGGCATCGTCATTTCAGCTTCCGTTTATAGACAAATTTGCAGACCTTATCGTATGCACATTTGCACCTGTTTCAAATGACGAATACGCAAGGGTGCTGAAAGACGGCGGAAAGCTTGTGGTAGTTTCTCCATCCCCAAGACATCTGTTTGAGCTTAAAGAAGTGCTTTATGAGAAGCCTTACGAAAACAAGCCCAATGTATACGGACTTAATAAATTTGACGAGTCAGAGGAGATGATTTTTGAATTTCCTGTGGTGCTTGAAAGTCAGGAGGATATTTTCAATCTTTTTACAATGACTCCGTATTACTACAAAACATCTGCCGAGGCGGTGGAGAAGCTTAAAAAGGTGAACAGGCTTGAACTTACCTGTGGCTTTTCTATCAGGACATTTACAAAAAAGAGAGGTTTTTGATATATGAATAAAGATATTTTCTGCAAAGGATATACTTGGGGATTTTTCTCCAGGAGAGGTGATTTTCAGACGGAAGCGGCAGAAAAGTCAATGGAAAGGCTTGCTTCAAACGGCTTGAACTGGATATGTATCCCTGTAAACGCATTGCAGGAGAGCTTTGCAAGCACAAGAGTTTTCAGTGATTATGAGAGAACACAATCTGACGAGGACATTGCCTTCGCTATAAAAAAAGCAAAGTCACTGGGACTTAAAGTATGCCTTAAGCCTATGGTGGATTGCCTTGACCATTCATGGCGTGCAAGGATAGACTTTCCGCCTGAGAACCCTGAATACTGGGACAAGTGGTTCAGATCATACACAGCTTTCATGCTCCACTATGCAAAGCTTGCAGAAAAGCTCGGCTGTGAAATGCTCTGCACAGGCTGTGAAATGGCAGGAATGGACAAGCAGTCAGACAGATGCAGAAAGCTTATCGCACAGGTGAGAGAGGTCTACAGCGGTATCGTTATGCACAACATCAATCACGGCGATGAACAGCGTTTCGATTGGCTCAGCGACGTGGATATCATTGGCATCTCAGGCTACTACCCTGTTACAGATGGCGTGAACAGGGACAAAGAACATATGCTCAGTCGCTGGAACGAAGTTGTCGGCTCACTTGAAAAGGCTCACAAGCATTTCAACAAGCCTATAATGTTCGCCGAGATAGGCGTGCGAAACGAAGAGGGCTGCACGCAGTACCCTTGGGATTTCCATGACAGGCTCGACAAACCACTTGACGAGCAGGAGCAGGCAGATTTCTACGACACAGCCATGGAGGCTACATGGGATCTGGATTGGTTCTGCGGCTATTTCTGGTGGGATTGGAAAGCTATCCTGCCGCCAATAGAGGAAGCCAAGAAAAACCGTGACTTCACAGTTTACGGCAAGCTTGGCGAAGAAGTGCTGAAAAAGTGGTACACAAAAGATTGATATGTAAAAAATACGGACTGTTTATCATTGGATAGACAGTCCATTTGTTTTATATGCGTTGGTGAATGACGGGCGAATGTAAGCGTGTCGCCGTCCACTATATTTACAATTTTTGCGTAGGGGCGACCTGAGGTCTCCAGTTAATTATATTTTTACATACTGAGCAGTACAAATAATCGTACTCTTATCCAACCGCCGCAGGTATTTTTTCTTTTCCTCGTTTAACAATGACAGGGTATTCCTTGAAAATATGTCTGCGTATAAAATTATCCGCAAGCACACCAATATAGGATAACCCAAACCACAGAAAAGCAAATGGCAGGCATATCTGTCCGTCAAAATTCAGCGGCACTTCCTCATAGCTCCATATGCCCATTCCGAGATAGCGGTTGAGATACTCCCCTGCAAGAAATTCTATGGCAGTGATAAATGCTGCCGACACTGCAAGCACAGACAGCAGGCTCACTCCTCGCCTGCGCTCGCCATTCATGATATGGATAACCAGCATTGAAGTTCCCCCAAGCACCCCCATTGTGATATGAGAATAACCCCTGTTAAGTATTTCCATGAAGCCATAGCATATTGCACCAACTGAAAAAAGCGTAAGTATCTTATACATCTTTGCCGCCACATTCTCACCGCCCTGTTTTTTTATCGCCCTAATATTAAAATGTACAGAAATCAGTGATTTAAAACCTTGAAGACAAAATAAATTTATGGCAATTTCAAGATACAAAAAAACGGACAACCCAAGCTGTCCGTTTTATTGTACTAATATGATATTTTATACCTGCCAGCTGTTAAGATATTTCTCCTGCTCAGGTGTAAGCTTATCTATCTCAAGCTCCCAGAATTTAAGCTTTCTGTTTGCGACTTCCTTATCTATCTCATCAGGAACATAAACTATCTTGTCTGTAAGCTTGTCTTTGTTTTTAACAAGATAAGCCGCAGAAAGGGCTTGGATAGCAAAGGACATATCCATTATCTCGGCAGGGTGACCGTCGCCTGCGGCAAGATTTACAAGTCTGCCCTCGCCGATAACATACAGCCAATTACCGTTCGGAAGCTTATAACCGTCAATATTGTTTCTTGCAAGCTTGCTTTCAACAGACAGCTTTTTAAGTCCAGCCACGTCTACCTCGCAATCAAAGTGACCTGCGTTACAGAGTATAGCACCATCTTTCATGTTCATGAAAGCTTTCTCAGTAATAACGTCCTTACAGCCTGTTACAGTAACAAAGAAGTCGCCCACCTTAGCGGCGTCAACCATTTTCATTACCTTGAAGCCGTCCATAACAGCCTCCATAGCCTTTATTGGGTCAACTTCGCAGACGATAACGCTTGCACCAAGACCCTTTGCTCTCATTGCAACGCCCTTGCCACACCAGCCGTAGCCTGCAACAACAACGTTCTTGCCTGCAACGATAAGGTTAGTTGTTCTGTTTATTCCGTCCCATACAGACTGACCTGTGCCGTATCTGTTATCAAAAAGATACTTGCACTTTGCATTGTTTACAAGCATCATAGGGAATTTGAGCTGACCGTCCTTGTTCATTGCAATAAGACGGATAATGCCCGTAGTAGTTTCCTCACAACCACCGATAACGTTCGGTATCAGCTCAGGGTATTCATTGTGGATAAGGTTTACAAGGTCGCCGCCGTCGTCGATAATGATGTTTGGACCTACCTTAACTACCTCGGATATATGTCTGTGATACTCCTCGTCAGTTGCACCATGCCATGCAAAAACATTCAGACCGTCATGCACAAGACCTGCCGCAACATCGTCCTGAGTAGACAGCGGATTGCTTCCTGTGATGTACATTTCAGCACCGCCTGCTGCAAGGACTTTGCAAAGATAAGCGGTCTTAGCTTCAAGGTGAATAGAAAGTGCAACTTTCAGCCCCTTAAAAGGCTGATCTCTCTTGAAATCTTCCTCAACGCTTCTGAGCAATGACATATTCTGTCTTACCCATTCTATCTTTCTTTTACCGCTTTCCCACAAGCTTTCATCTCTTATTTCGCTCATTTTATCAATTCCTTTCGGTTTATTATTCGATCCATATAATAATTATACCCTATTTCTCCCCATTTGGCAAGAGGTCAAAAGCAATTCATTATACTTCGCAAATTTACAGCACGTTCATAAAATTAAATTAAACAATTTCTTGACAAAAAAACAAGGTAAGCGTATAATAATATTATGTGTGCGAATAGTAAAAACGTGCATAAATCATGATTTTTAAGGAGTGTGTACAAATGGACGACGCCAGTCAGAATACGATCGCCCCTCGATTGCAGAGCGGCTCGCCCGTTTGTGGCAGCCTTTTTGTGATCTAAATATCAATTTTAATTGAATAGGACGATCTGTGTTTTGGTAGATCCTTATATTTGTACAGAGTTGGTATAAGTACAATTATTTGTACTGTTGTGCTTATTACCGCTGCTGTTAGGGGGAATATAATGTTTAACACAGTATTGGAGCTGCTCAAAAGCAGAAACTACAAGGCTATCCGTGAGATATTTATGGATATGAACGAAGCCGACGTGGCTGCTCTTTTGCAGCAGTTTTATGACGATCACGAGGTCGAGAAATACGAGCTTCCGTTGCTGTTCCGTCTTTTGAACAAGGACGTTGCGGCTGACGTTTTCGCTTATATGGACAGCGATACACAAATGATGCTTATCAATGCCTTTACGGATAAAGAGCTTCAGGAGATCGTTGACGACCTTTATCTTGATGATACGGTAGATATTATCGAGGAAATGCCTGCAAATGTTGTTGCAAGGATAATCAAGTCTGCTGACGCTGAAACGAGAAAGCAGATAAATCAGATACTCAAATATCCTAAAGACAGTGCAGGCTCTATTATGACCACCGAGTACGTTTATCTTCACAGAAGCTACACCGCCAAGGAAGCACTGGATTGGATAAGACACGTTGGTATGGTCAAGGAAACTGTAAATACACTTTATGTCACTGAGAACAGAAAGCTCGTGGGCGTGCTTTCACTGCTTGATATCGTAACTGCTGATGATAACGATAAAATAGAGGACATAATGGAGGACAACGTTATTTCCGTTGATACCCTTGAGGATAAAGAGTATGTTGCTTCCATGTTCTCAAAATATGACTTTCTTTCTCTGCCTGTTGTTGACAGAGAAAACCGCATGGTTGGTATCGTTACATTTGACGACGCTATGGACGTTATTGAGGAGGAGACCACTGAGGACTTCTCGAAAATGGCTGCCGTTGCGCCAAGTGACGATTCATATTTCAAGACCTCTGTTTTCACTCATGCGAAAAACAGAATAGCATGGCTTTTGATACTTATGCTGTCGGCTACCCTTACGGGTGCTATCGTAAACAAATATCAGTCTGCTTTTGCGGCTGTCCCTGTTTTGGTATCTTTCCTGTCAATGCTTAGTGGCACAGGCGGAAACTGTGGCTCTCAGACCTCGACCCTGGTTATAAGAGGCATGGCGCTTGGAGAGATAAGAATGAAAGACTTTTTCAAGGTCATGTGGAAAGAGTTCAGAGTCGCGCTTCTTTGCAGCGTTATCCTTGCTATAGTCAATGCTATAAGAATAGTTCTGGTGTATCACGGTGACACATCTGTGGATTGCTACAAGCTTGCGTTCACGGTAAGTATGGCTATCATGGCAACTGTTGTGCTTTCAAAGCTCATCGCCTGTATGCTCCCAATGGCTGCCAAGAAGCTTCATCTTGACCCTGCTATCATGGCTGCCCCGCTTATCACCACTATCGTTGACACTTGCTCAACACTGATATTCTTCACATTGGCTACTATCGTATTTGATATAAAATAGAAAAAATATGGCGGTTATCTCCTTTCAGGCTATCTTCTGCAAAGGTGCGGCCGCCCGTTTTATGGATAAAAATAAATTGGATTTTGATTTGAAAGGAAATAGTTATGGCTCAGAATTATGACGTAGTTGTTGTCGGTGCAGGTGCAGCCGGCGTATTCATAGCATACGAATTTGTCAAGCTTGACAAAAACATAAAAGTTTGCATTATTGATCAGGGCGGACCTGTCAGCAAGCGTAAGTGTCCTATAGATGGCAAAAAAATTAAGTCCTGCATTCACTGCAAGGTATGCTCCATTATGCACGGCTTCGGCGGTGCAGGCGGAATGTCGGACGGCAAATATAACATCACAAACAATTTCGGCGGTGACCTTTACACATTTACCGGCAAGGAAAAGGCTATCGAGCTTATGCAGTATGTTGACAAGATAAACCTTGAAATGGGCGGTCAGGACGCTAAGCTTTACTCCACAACTTCTTCCGACATCAAGGCAATGGCTCTGAAATATGACCTCCACCTCCTTGACGCTCAGGTAAGACACCTTGGCACTGACAGAAATATGCAGATACTCCAGAACATCTATGACTTTGTCAAGGACAAGATAGACATAAAATTTTATGAAAGTGTTCAGGGTATAACAGGCAAGGAGAATGACTTCACTGTTATCACAGACAAGGACGAGTATCACTGCTCAAACGCTGTTGTTGCGGCAGGCAGAAGCGGTTCAAAATGGATATCTGAGATATGCGACAACTTTGGTATCAAAAGGCGTTCAAACAGAGTTGATATCGGCGTTCGTGTTGAGATACCTGCGGCTGTTTTTGAGCATATCACAAGCAAGGTATACGAAAGCAAGATAGTTTACCGCACAAAGAAATACGGCGACCTTGTAAGAACATTCTGCATGAACCCATACGGTGAGGTGGTTACCGAGAATACAAACGGCATCATCACAGTAAACGGACACAGCTATGCTAACCCTGCACTGAGAACTGAGAACACAAACTTCGCTCTGCTGGTATCCAACACATTCTCTGAGCCTTTCAAGGACTCAAACGCATACGGTGAGTCTATCGCAAGGCTGTCTAATATGCTTGGCGGTGGAGTGCTTGTTCAGCGTTTCGGTGACCTTGTTGCAGGCAGACGTACAAATGAACACCGCTTTGGTCAGACGTTCCTTAACCCTACTCTCAAAGCTACTCCGGGCGACCTGAGCCTTGTTATCCCAAAGCGACAGCTTGACGATATTATCGAAATGATATACGCTCTGGATAAGATAGCTCCCGGTATGGCGAATATCGACACGCTTCTTTACGGCGTTGAGGTCAAGTTCTACAATTCAAGAGTTGACGTTGACGAGAACCTTGAAACTGCTGTCAAAGGTCTTTACGTCCTTGGCGACGGCTCAGGCGTTACGCACTCTCTGTCGCAGGCTTCTGCATCAGGAGTATTTGCCGCAAGGACTATTTCAGAAAAATTTAACTGATTTCATATATCACAAAAGCCGCACTGCAAAAAAAGCAATGCGGCTTTATTTTTATGCCTTACTCTTCAAGAAGCTTTATATATCCCTCAATGATATCAACGCACTTGTCATAGCTCATGTCGCTGGTATCAAGACACAGATTGTAGTTTTTCGCATTTGTCCAATCCCTGCCTGTGTAGTGACGATAATAATCGCTTCTCTCCTTGTCTGTCTTTTCGATTATCTTGACAGCCTCTTTTACAGAAACACCATACAGATCGACGATATTCTTGACCGCAGTTTCCATATCAGAATATATGAAAACCTTAAGCACGTCTTTTCTGTCACGGAGGATATAGTCAGCACATCTGCCAACTATTACCGCAGGCTCTCTGTCTGCAAGCTGCTTTATTATCTTCGCCTGATAATTGAAAAGATTTCTGTCAGAAGTAAAGTCGTGATCATCAGGGTCAAGAAGCTCACCCTTGTAAACTCCGCCCTTTCTCAGAAAAGAACCTTTCAGTTTTTCATCAACAAGCCCGAAAAAGCGTTCATTTATGCCGCTTTCGTCGCTTGCAAGCTTTATAAGCTCCTTATCATAATATTTTATACCCATATCCTCTGACAGCATTTTTCCTACAGTTCTTCCGCCGCTGCCGATGCCCCTTGCAATGGTTATGATCCTTGCCATAAAGCTCAACTCCTATTCACCTAAATATGCTTTCTTGACCGACTCATCATTGATAAGATCAGACGCCTTGCCTGACAGAACTATCTTGCCCGTTTCAAGAACATAAGCTCTGTCTGAGATAGCAAGGGCTTTCTTTGCGTTCTGCTCAACAAGCAGTACAGTTGTGCCGCTCTTTCTGATATCCTCGATTATCTTAAATATGGTTGACACAAGGATCGGTGACAGACCCATTGACGGCTCGTCCATTACAACTATCTTAGGTCTTGACATGAGCGCCCTGCCCATTGCCAGCATCTGCTGCTCACCGCCTGAAAGAGTACCTGCTATCTGATTTTTTCTTTCTGCAAGTCTAGGGAAACGCTCGTATATATCCTGAATATCCTTCGGTATATTCTCCTTGTCTTTTCTTGTAAATGCTCCAAGCTTAAGGTTATCAAGCACTGTGAGGTTTTGGAATATTCTTCTTCCCTCAGGAACGTGTGCTATACCCATTTCCACGATCTTGTGTGCAGGAGTTTTTGTAAGCTCCACGCCGTTGAATTTGATAGAACCCGATTTTGCAGAGATAAGACCTGTAAGGGTGTGCAGAGTGGTGGTCTTTCCTGCTCCGTTTGCGCCGATAAGGGAAATGACCTCGCCCTCGTTTACCTCAAAGGAGATACCTTTCAAAGCGGCTATCATGCCATAATTGACGTGCAGATCATTGATTTCCAACATTGCCATTTTACTTACCCCCTTATTCGCCCAGATATGCGGTGATAACTTCAGGATTTTTAAGCACTTCCGCTGTCTTACCCTCGCAGAGGAGCTGACCAAAGTTCAGCACTGACAGCTTTTCGCAGATACCTGAAACAAGGCTCATATCATGCTCGATAAGCAGCACCGTCATATCAAAATTATCTCTTACAAAGCGGATAGTATCCATAAGCTCCGCTGTTTCGTTTGGATTCATGCCGGCAGCAGGCTCGTCAAGAAGCAGCAACTTCGGCTGTGTTGCAAGGGCTCTTGCGATCTCAAGCTTTCTCTGATCGCCATACGGAAGTCCAGAAGCAAGCAAACTCTCCTTATCGTCAAGCTCGAAAACCTTCAGAAGCTCCAGCGCCTTTGCGTCCATTGCCTTTTCAAGCTTGAAATATCTTGGAAGTCTGAAAACGCCTGTAAAGGTGCTGTATTTATAATGATTGTGAAGTGCGACCTTTACGTTGTCAAGCACCGTCATATCCTTAAAAAGTCTGATGTTCTGGAATGTACGGGCAATGCCTGCACGGTTTATTTCGATAGTGTTTTTGCCGGTAATGTTCTTTCCGTCAAGAACGATTGTGCCGTCTGTTGGCTTATAAACGCCTGTGAGCATATTGAAGATAGTGGTCTTTCCTGCTCCGTTCGGCCCAATAAGACCATAGAGCTGACCTTTTTCTATTGTTATGCTGAACTCGTCAACTGCACGGAGTCCGCCGAATGAAATGCCGAGATTTTTTACTTCAAGAAGTGCCATATCACTCAGCCTCCTTTACTTTTTCACGCTTGAACAAAGCCTTGAACTTAGCAGTATTTGCACTGATAAAAGTCTTTGTTTTTTCATTTGAAGTTATTATCATCATTACGATAAGGACGATAGAATAGATAAGCATTCTGTAGCTGTTTATGCTTCTTAGCATTTCTGGAAGCAGAACAAGCACGATAGCTGCGATAACACTTCCTCTGATACTGCCTATACCGCCCAGAACAACGAATACCAAGATAAGGATAGACAGGTTATAGTCGAACTTAGAAGCCTGGAGCGTATAGAAGTTATGAGAATAAAGCGCACCTGCACAGCCTGCCAGGAATGCAGTCAACGCAAAAGTAACAAGCTTATATTTTGTGATGTTAAGACCTACAGACTCGGCTGCGATAACATTATCTCTGATAGCCATTACTGCTCTGCCCGTTCTTGAATATACAAAGTTATAGGCAATGATAAGAGTGATAAGCAACATAACAGCGCCGATAATGAATGTAGAATCGTTAGGTGTGCCGCTGATACCCTGAGGGCCGTTCAGTATAAGCTTTCCGTCAGGCTCAAGGTTAAGGTTTGACAGACTTTTGAGAGAAACGTGAACGCCCTTAGAATCATAACCAAGGTAAAGTGCTGCGAAAACGTTCTTTATGATCTCACCGAACGCAAGTGTAACGATAGCGAGATAGTCACCTTTAAGTCTGAGAACAGGTATTCCTATAAGTATGCCGAACACTGCGGCAATTATTCCGCCTATAAGTATAGCCAAAGGAAATCTGATCCACACATTTTCAATAGTTTCAGAAGTAACGATAGAAAATATCGCACTTGTATATGCGCCAACGCACATAAAGCCTGCCTGACCCAAGCTAAGCTCGCCAAGTATACCAACTGTCAGGTTAAGGGATACTGCAAGTATAGAGTATACACACAGAGGAACAAGAAGTCCTGTGAGCATACTTGAGATATATCCGCCGCTGCTGAGTATCTGCATTACCACAAAGGCAACTATTACCATTGCGTATGTGATAAAGCTTTTTCTGGTCTGCGGCTTAAAAAACTTTGTTTTTGCGCTAGCCCCTTCTTTTTTCACAAAAAACCAATCCTTTCAGATAAAACAGAACTGCAAAGCAAGTCTGCTCGAAAATTTTAAGTTGACTTTTATACCTTTTCGCTTATCTTCTTGCCAAGGATACCTGTAGGCTTGATGATAAGCACAAGTATAAGAACAGCAAAAACGATAGCGTCGGCAAGCTGCGGTGAGATATAGGCACGTCCAAGTATCTCGATAACACCGATAAGGATACCGCCGATCATAGCGCCCGGTATTGAGCCGATACCGCCAAATACCGCCGCAACGAACGCTTTGATACCAGGCATTGCGCCTGTGGTGTTCTGAAGCGTAGGATAAGCTGAGCAAAGCAGTGCGCCTGCAATTGCGGCAAGACCTGAGCCGATAGCGAATGTAAGAGAGATAGTGCGGTTGATGTTTACGCCCATGAGCTGAGCTGCACCTCTGTCCTCAGATACTGCAAGCATTGCACGTCCGCTCTTGGTTTTGTTGATGAACAATGAAAGACCAACTACAATGAGTATAGATACGATTATTGCAACTGATGTTTCTCCGGAAATAACTATCTGTCCGTCAAAAAGCTTGATGCTCGGCACGTTTACAACTGATGTAAAGTTTACAGGCTTTTCACCGAATATAAGCAGTGCAGTGTTCTGCAAAAAGTAGCTGACGCCTATGGCAGTGATAAGCACCGCAAGCGAAGTAGCTTGTCTGAGCGGCTTATACGCCACCTTTTCGATGACTATACCGAGAAGTGTGCAGGCAATAACTGCAAGAACTATGGAAAGCCAAGAGTTTAGTCCCCATGTGGTCATGCAGGTGAATATAACATATCCGCCCACCATAATAACATCGCCGTGTGCGAAGTTAAGCATTTTGGCAATACCGTATACAAGCGTATAGCCCAAAGCTATAACTGCGTATATACTGCCGAGGCTTATTCCGTTGATGAGGTTATTAAGAAAACCCATATACAAACATTCCTTCCTTTTGGAATAGACAAAACACAAGATGTAATCACATATATTACATCTGTCCTTGTCATAAACACAATATACAATAAATTATAACATAACCCCGTAGTTTTTGCAACACATTTTAATGAAATAAATCAAAAAAACCGACAATTTTTCGCAATTGCCGGTTTTTTCATATTAAGCGTACTTTTTGTACGCACTTCATTTCAGCTATTACTGAGCAGTAGAAGCGGCAATGTCATCAGCTGTCAGTGCTGAATAAGCACCATTCTTGATGATAACAGCCTTAGGGTCCTTAGATACGGCACCGTCTTCGCCCCACTTCATGCCTGTACCTGTAAGTCCGTCATATGAGAAGTCCTTATCAGAGATAGCCTTTTTGAGCTTATCGCAGATATCAGAAGCAGACATATCAGCTGTGATGCCTTCCTTCTTCATGAGTTCTGCAAGTACCATTACGCCGTCATAAGCGTCTGCAGCGAACTGGTTAGGTGTTTCGCCGTTGTAAGCGTCCTTATACTTCTTAACGAAGTCCTGAGTTGCCTGATCCTGAGCGTCGGCAGCAAATGGTGTAAGGAGCATTACGCCCTCGCAAAGTGAAGTATCAAAGTTCTTAATAGAAAGAAGTCCGTCAAGACCGTCACAACCGAAGAATGTCGGGTTGTAGTTAGCTGACTTGCACTGTGTAAGGATAAGTGAAGCCTGCTGATAGTAGATAGGCAGGAACACGAGGTCTGCGCCTGCATTCTTAGCTGCGCTTATCTGAGCTGAGAAGTCAGTCTTGCTGTCCTTTGTGAATGACTGCTCTGCAACGATATCAAGACCCTTAGCCTCAGCCTCGGATTTGAATGTGTTGAAGATACCTGATGAATAAGCGTCAGAGCTGTCGTAAATTACAGCTATCTTTGTAGCAAGCTTGTTTTCTGCGATATAGTCGGCAGAACCTTTACCTTGGTTAGGGTCAGTAAAGCAAACCTGGAAACAGTTATCGTTCTTGATAACGTCCTGAGCTGAAGCAGAAGGTGTGAGTTGGAAGATGTTATCCTGCTTTGTCTTTTCAATAACTGCGAGGCAAGAACCTGTTGTTACTGTTCCGACCATTACCTGCATACCATTGTCTTTCAGTGCGTTATAAGCATTTACAGCCTTATCGCCTGAGTCAGCCTCATCGTCCTCGAAAACGTATGAGAGCTTTGTTCCGTTTATTCCGCCTGCGTCATTTACGTCCTTGACAGCAAGCTCGATAGCATTCTTAACAGCAACGCCGTACTGTGCAGCGTCACCTGTGAGCGGACCGCTGCAGCCGATAACGATAGTATCGCTGTTCTTTTTTGCACCGTTTCCGCAACCTGCAAAGCAAGAAACTGCAAGGGCAGCCGAAACTGTTAATGCAAGAATTCTCTTGACATTTTTCATAATAATCTCTCCTTCGATCACATATGTCACTGCATATGCTTTTTTCAATAGTATTAATATAACACGCAGAAGCCCGATTTGTCAATATTAAATCTTACAAATTTAACGTTATTTAAACTATGTTTATTGTTACAAACAATATGCGCGTTCACAGAAAATTAATTTTGTGTATTTTCAATGAACGATTTGCAAGTTTTTTGATAATATCCTGCATACATACACCACTAACTTATAAGCTGCATATGATAAAACAGCCACACGAAACCTGTGGTATATGAGATTCAGACAACATAAGGAGTGAACTTATTTGGATATGTTTGACAATCTGTCGTTAGGCAGGATACTTGCTGACGACACAGAGGATAACACACCTGCCTGCCCTTTTCCGAAAGGAAGATTTCCTGAGGATACGCCGCTGGCGATGGCATATGTGCCTTTTCAGATGTGGGAGAAGCCTTATGAAGCAGATGTAGGACTTTCAAGAGGAACTATCTTCCCGTCCATAGACAAACCTTTTATAGGAGAGGAGGCTGTAAAGAATGCCCATACTAAGTGAAAAGGAGAGGCTTCTTAGAAAGATACAGGCGTGCAGCTTTGCCCTTGTAGAGGCTAATCTTTACCTCGACAGCCACCCTGCCTGCAGAGATGGTCTGGCATATTTTGCTCGCCACAAGGCAGAAAAAGAGAAGCTTATTGCGCAATACAATGAGAAATACGGACCATTGACGATCACGCAGAACAATTCGTCCAAGAAATGGGAATGGGTAACATCACCTTTTCCGTGGGAAAGGAGTGTTGACTAATGTGGCAATATGAAAAAAAGCTGCAATACCCCGTTAAGATCGCTAACCCTAATCCTGCTTTGGCTAAGGTCATTATCTCGCAGCTTGGTGGTGCGGACTTTAAAAAGTTATATAAAAAAAATCTAGCCTTTTCACATCGAAATACAATAATCACATTAAGTAATTATGCAATATTAACAATTATTTCTTGCTAAAAAGATACAAAATGCTGAAATTCCAAATTTTATAAATGTTTTTGTTGAGTAAGGATAATTTATTATGCTATAATTAATACAAATAGCAAAGGAGTTGACATAAAATGAATATTCTTATAATTGGAAACGGATTTGATCTTGCTCACAAATTGCCGACAAAATATACTGATTTTTTGGATTTCTTAGGAAATGTACGTGTTCTGAAAGAAATTCATCCAGAAGAAAGAAAAAGACTCATTCGCAAAATAGATAAAGATATGAAACAATATCTATTTACTGATGAGAATAATTTTAATATCAACTCAAAGCGCTCAGTATATATAGACGAAATATACCAATTATTAAAAGACAACATTTGGATAAATTGGCTTTATCAAAGAAGAGCAGACAATGAAATACTTGGGGAATATTGGGTTGACTTTGAAACTGAAATATCTGGAGTAATACAAAGTATTGAGCAGTTATCCCCTATTTTATCTGAAAGTTCTGGCGTATTTAACTTAATTGGTATACAAGCTAAAGTTTTTACATTTTTTATAAAAAAATACTATACCGAACACAAAAGCCAAGATGCAACTATGAAGTATTTAAAAGAAAGATTACTTCTAGATCTTAATAAACTTATTAGATGCTTTGAAATTTACTTAGAAGATTTTGTAAAAAATATAGACAAACGGTTATTGTCATTGGACATATATAATCTTAAAGTTGATAAAGTTCTAACTTTCAATTATACTAACACCTACCTTAAACTATATAATGATGATGTCGAGTGTGATTACATACATGGCAAAGCTGATATTAATAATACAATGGTAACTAACAATATGGTATTGGGCATAGATGATTATCTCAATGAAGATGAAAAATTCACCAACACAAATTTTATTGAATTTAAAAAATATTATCAGCGACTTATAAAAGGGACAAATTGTGACTATAAAAAGTGGATAGATGAGATAAATCACACTAATTACATTATAAAACATAACATTTATATCTTTGGTCATTCTTTAGCAAGTACTGATCGTGATGTTTTATTAGACTTTATAGAAAATGAAAAAACAATCATTACAATCTACTATAATAACAGCAATCAGTACAGCGAACAAATATGCAACTTAGTTCACTTAATTGGACCCGATAAGCTTAATGAATGGGTTCATCAGGCAAAACCAAAGATAAAATTTGTAAAGCAGCAACCGATGATAAACATAGATGATTCAGGATGGCGAATAATGAGGGATATAAGAGACTGTTCTGAATTATTTAAACTATCTGAACAAGAAATAGAATATAGAATAAACGAAATAAAAGACCATTTAGGCAATAGCGATAAAACATATTTCAGACAACAAAGAAATGTTATCGACTTGTTTGTAGCCATAACCACGAGTGGTTATATCGACAATAATCTAACAGATCAGATGTTAAATATGGCAAAAGATCTCTATGGCTCTACAAAAAACGAGACTTACTCGCCTTCTGAATTCAAGAGAGTTGGTAATTCACCTCAAAGATACCAAAAAATTATTTCAAATTTCATGGATTTAGTAAACACATACAATGCCGATAAAAAAGCAAAGTCATATCATATATCTGATTCTGATAGCTGTGAAAAAATATTTAGCCTCTTGGAAGCGGGAATTAAAATTGATGAACAGCAAGCAATTTCATTGATTGAAGATATAATAAAAGGATCAAACCATTCATATGGATCAGATGAAGAGATGTGGAGGTGTGTACTCCTTTTGAGATATTATGTAAATCCAGAAAAACTTATAGAAATAATAAGTAATCACATATCTGGAGATAACAATTTATATCGCATAAAATATACTTATTTGCTAAATTTACTCAAAGAGAAAGGATACTTTGATAACATTTATTAGCTGAATATTAGTTAAAGTGATATCACTAAGCTCTTAGTTATATTAATTATTTAAAAATTATAATTGTTGAAAACATCATAGAGGAATGATAAAATGAGTAAAAAACGTATTATAGTTAATAACATTTCTGAGTACATAGACATAATCCATAAATTAAATAAGGTAAAAGGTCAAAATACACTTTTATACAGAGGGCAAAACAATTATAAATATAGCATAATTCCGTCAATATGTCATAATCTTCCGAATAGCAAACAGACGTATTTAGAATTTGAATCTAAGTTAATAAGACAAGCCAAAAACAAATACCCCGAAATATTTGGGACCGCAAAGAATGATTTGGAACTACTTTCAAGGCTTCAACATTATGGCATTCCTACGAGATTGTTGGACGTTACATCTAATCCGCTGGTTGCGCTTTACTTTGCCTGCAAAGATAATGGAAATTCAATAGATGACGGTGAGGTTATAGTTTTTTCTTACGATAATTTGTCATATGGTGATGATCAAGATACCATTGCTTTGTCAAGCTTTTATAAATTTGACTATAAAATCTCGGTAGAAAAATTTATGAAAATTAATGGATTAGATTATAGGGTAACTCCAAATATGCATTCATCTGGAGTTGACGAATATTGCAATTCACACTATAAACCAATATGGGCACAATTACCGGAGTACACTACTCGACAAAAAGCTCAAAGTGGAAGCTATTTGATTTTTCCTAATGAAATTGTCTATTCCAATTATGTAGAATCCTTTGCAGTAGTGAATGAAGATTTTTGTTTTATTAATAACATCAAAAGCTTATCTAAGAAAGACACATTAATCAAAAAGCTGATAAGAATTCCAAAGGAAGATAAACTTGATATTTTAAGTCATCTCGAATCTCTTGGTATAGACGAATCTACATTGTTCCCTGAAAATTTGGATATTGGTTGCAGAATGATCAAACAAAATATTGGCTTATAACAAAAAAATCAGCCGCCTCAGACCCATAAAAGTCCGAGACGGCTGAAATTCTACCTACTTAATCTTCTTTGTAATCTCGTCGCTGAGCTTCTTGATGAAGTTCACGCCTGCAATGCCGTTCTCGCTGTACCCCCACTTTTTCAGCAGGGTATTAACTGCCTTTGCAGTACCTTTTCCATATGTACCGTTCTTGTCCATACCTACGTTGTGAAGCTTGACCGCCTTTGCAATAAGCAGCAGCTCCTTGAGCGCAAGCACACCGTTTGTTTTGTTGCCCTGCTTGTAACCTGTCTTGTCAAGCACTTTCGCACTTATCTTGCTCTGCTTCTTTGGTCTCAGGAAGCCTGCAATGTGGTCATAAGTATGCTTGACCTTAGTGCAGGCTTTTCCGCTCCAGTTCTGGTCATACGAATAAAAATAACTCGTGTTGCCCTCACCGGTGCAGATTGCTATGTGACCCCAGCCACCATTCAACGTGCCTGACCATATCGCTACATCGCCCTTTTTCGGCACGAAACTTGGCGTGTTCTTTACCTTTGTGAAATTCGCTTTCAGCCAAGTATTTTTGTCAAACAAATCCCAAAAGTGATGTGCGTCATACCAGAAATTCTTGATACCTGAGCCGAAGACCTCGTTGAAATATGCCGTTGCAAGGTCTACACACTGTTTGCCTGCTGCGCCGTCATAGTTAACAGCTACACCATTGTGCTTCTTGATAAACTCATCATATGTCATTTTCTATTCCTCACTTTCGTTTGTATCTTCGTTTGTATCCACTTTGTTTTCCACTGTGATTTTCAGTTTGTGTACGATTTTCACCAAGAATGACGGCAGTGGTATACCTATCACCGCAAGATTTTCCAAGATAGAAATACACTCGTTGATGATAAACCATATCGTCACGATAAGGCCAAAGTAAAAGCTGACGTTTACCTCAATGCCTATCTGCGAAAGTCCTGAGATAAAGAGCCAATCAAGTACGCCTGACACCGCCACCACAAATATGTAGCCGACCTTTTTGAAAAGCCCTTTAAGACCGACACGGCTTGAAAGTTCGCCCCTGTTCCATGCTTTCCACATTCCTGTAATGTAGTCAATGATCATCACAAGAACCAGAATGACTATAGGTATCGCCATGACACGGAAATACGCTGACAGCCCTGCGGCTATTGCTGATATGATGATTTTTGCTGTGTTTTCTTTCATTACTGTTCCTCGCTTTCGTATGTTTGTCCCGTGATTGTTGTATACTCCTCAGCCGTGATCCACTTGCCGACGGCGGTGTGCACCATAGCAACCGACCACAAACGGCTGTCATAGTATCTCTTGACCTTTGCGTAGTTTTTACTCATCGCCGCTCACCTCCAACTCAACACCGTTCAACATAGCCAGAAAATCAACATTTGCCTTTATCCTGTCTATCTCGGTGACCTTTGGTTTGTTGAAATTATCTTCCGTCAGCCCCATGCTCTCAACCATAGATTTTTCTAACTTCGTCATGTTGTACCTCCTACTTCACTCAGCTTCACGATATACTCTTCTTCTGATGGCACTGGTATATGGTAATTATCGTTGCTGTTTTTGAAAATCACTGAACCGCCTGCTTCGACCTCGATATTTCGCAGGAAGTCATCTGGTATCAGGGTTGATATATCGGTGACGATTGGGGTATCTAACGCTTTGATTGCCGTTCCGTCAATAGTGTTGTTCTGTGTATAGGTCTTAGCCTCATAGTCTGTCACATTCCCCTCAATGCCGTAGCCAGACAGTGCCTTTATGGTTTCGGGGATTGGATACTCGTTGCGGTGGAAGGGGGCGTAGGCTGTGGCGGTTGGGGATTTTTCAATTTGAATATCGCACAAATCAAAAAATGATTTTCTATCAGTGCTTGTAGACTCTCCACTAAATACAGATAAAATAATGTATCCGTGTTTAACCGAGATAATTCCAGTTTTATCGACATTGTAACCATAGCCAGTTAAGTGTTCTATAATCAGTCCTGTTATATTATTATCAGTGCGGATTTCAGAATCAAACACATACACTGATTTGCTCATGCCCGAAACATACCCAGATTTGTGTTTTGTTGATATTATATAGTCACCATTTTCACACGGAATTTTCAAACCCTTGTACCTACCATTATAATACATCGGAATTGTATAGGCATCGCTATTTTCTTTGCCACTTTTGTCAAACAAATTCTTTCCCTGCTCGACAATTTCTGTCGTACCAGCACTGATAATCTCCCCGTCAATGGCCTCAGAATGACCGCCTATTGACTTCACCGACATCAGCTTCGCCCCTGTCGGAACTGTCTTGGTATATGCCGTATCTGTATCTGTTTCAAATTTATGCGTCACACCCTGACCTATGTCAAACAGTGCGTTTACACGTCTTTGCAACTCCTTGTCGGTCAGCTTTACCGCAGAAATGTCTGCCGTGTTCTCTGCGATTTTCCCGACCGCTGTTACATAGTCGTCTGGCAGGCTATCAGCTATGGATTGTGCTGTCTGCGCAGCGGTTTCAGCGGTTTTGCGGTCCTCTGCGACCTGTGCGGCATGGTCTGCCACTGTCGCCTTGTCAGCCGTGACCTGTTCTGCCAACGTCTGCACCGCCTGTCTGTCTGCCGTAGTGCTGTCAGCCGCCGTCTTTGCAGTTTTAGCGTAGCCTGCCGTTATTGTCTTGTCAGCTTCGGTTTGCTGTGCTGCCGTTGATGCTTGTGCTGCGGATACCTTGGCATCATTCTGAGATTTGACCGCCTGCTGACGTGCGTTTTCTGCACCCTGCCTTGCGGTTTCTGACTGTGCTGCGGACGTTTCAGCCGCTGTCTTTGCGGTTTCAGCACGGCTTGCCGCCTGTTCTGCGGTGTCGGCTGATACTCCTGCGTTTGTGGCAGATTTTTCTGCGTTTTCAGCCGCTGTTGTCGCCGTTTCTGCAGCAGTGACGGCGGTCTGCATATCTGCGTGTACCTGCCTGCCTATGGCGTCTATGCGGTCTAGTGCATCCATAGACACATCGGGCGATGGTACTGCATTATCGTCTATAGCCGCCCCTATTCGCAGTCGGAAAATTCGTGATTTCTTCACCAGCACATATTCATCACCTGACAGCTTCTTCGCCGCTATCTGACAGCTGACTGTCTGCGCTGACCGCAGTATGTCAGCCGTAGGTGTCCACTGTCCGCCTGTGATATCGACCTCGTAGACAGTACCGTCGCCGTAGTCTATCGTTAGCACATAGCGGTCTGCGCCGTCTACTGTCAGCCCTTCGACCGACACGGGTCTTGCATTTGTTTCACCGACATAACCCAGTAGGGCTGTGCTTAGGGCTACGTCGTAGTCTGTGTTTAGTGTTATTGTCATTTAATCACCCCTCTTTACTCTATTGCAATGTAATCAACATAGTATGTTCCTGTCGGCACGTTTTCCACTGTTGACCCGTTATTAGATCCCATGCAGACGTTCAGATAGTACGACTTTCCCGACCCATTAACGTGAGTACAGAACGTCTTGTATGGTGTTGGTGTGTCTGTCTGCCGTAGCGTTGCTATAACCTGCTTAGGCGCAAAGGTCAGTTCAAGCGGTATCCGCATAAGCGCATTTGCTTTCGTCATCTTGTATTCCACAGTACCATAGTGTATCTTGCCGGCTCGGCTCAGTATCTCATCGATTTCCTCACCTGCGTGTTGCATCGGATAATCGTTTTCAGTGATATCCTGCGCCAATGTCAAATTTTCATCAGCCATTATCTCGCCCCCTTAAAGCTGTTCTTCAACGCTCAGACCTACCGCCGAAATATCAGCACTCAGTCCGCCGTCAAAGGTAAATCCTAAATTCGTTATCGGTATATCATAGTTGTCTGTGCCGTTGTTGTAGGTCACCACGTCCCCAATATCAAAACGTGGATCACCAAGTCTGTGATACAATTCTGTAGTGTACCACGAAAAACCTCCTATCCTGCGCCACAGAGATTGCAAAAGTGATTCGGTCATGTATGGATTTTCAAATTCCAGCACACGCCCTCGTGTTGTATCTGTCACACCAAGCGACAGCGTTACATCATCACTCACTTTGCAGATAATGCCCACGATAGCGTTCTGCCTTTCAGACAGTGTTGGCAGGTCTATTGTGTTGTTATCCAATGTTTTCACAGACTTGCCATACCACTTTCGGACGTACTTTCCGTACCTGTCAACATAACCAAACTGACCTTGTGCAGAGGAAAGATAAGACAACATTTGGCGCATGGTCACGTCCTTTGGCACTGAGCTGACCTTGAAATAGAAATACTTTGAGTACAGCACCTTGCCGTTCTTATCTATCAGCCTTCTGCCGTTCTTGTCACGCAGTAGTCGCACCTCTGTGTAGTCATTGCCGTTCTGCAATCCTAATTGTCTGCAAATGTCGTCCTCGACTGCTTTATTCCAGTTTGGCATAGGTATGTGAGGTACATATGACTTATCCGAAAAGTACAGCCTGTCCGCCATTGTCAGCTGGACACTGCCGCCCGATTTCTTTGATTTTACGCAGGTGAAACGTCCCATTGGTATCTTTTCGTCTGAAAGTATGCCGCTAGTTTCGTAGTCTACGAGATATAGATATGTGTCATACTCTTTGCCGAGAAACGCTGTTTCAGTGGCACTTATGGTCATGTTCCACGATTGCGAACACACGGCACCCAGCTCGATGTCGTCGGAAAGGCTTGTTGCCTGCATGGAGCTATCAGCTGACATAATGCTGTCACCTGATATAACGCCCTCTGCATTCTCTATCCACAGTCGCCAAGTACGGCAATAGCTCTCAATACGCTGTGCCACAAGCTCCCCTGTTTTGTACATTCAAACGCCCCCTTACTGCATTATCAAGTCCACCGCAACGCCTTTGCAGAACTGTTTATTCTCGTCCCAGCCAAAAACCTCATAAGTTGGGTCGCCTGCGTAAACGTCAAAGGTGCTTTCCTGAAATGTCTCATCAAGGAGCGTGATACTGAAAAACGGACTGTCAACGTTGGAGATATACTCATTGAGCTTTGCCGTCTCCTCGCCTGTGAGATGATACCATTTCAGCGTGACAGTTTTCTTTATGGCTCTTATATCGCCCACCATTTTGCAGTTAGCCGTCCGCCCTGCATTGTTCGACCATATCTTGTTGTTTGTAAAGCTCACTTCCGCAGGTGTGGCGACCCTTTCGCTGCCGAATATAAGTCCTCTGCTTTTCATTTTCTGCACCTCCTATGCCCTTATGGGCGACCTGCCGTTGCGCTTGATATAGTCGTTGATATCATCAATAACTATCTGTGTGATAGTCCTGCCGTTGAGAGTCAGCGGTATGGTAACACTTATCTTCTGGTTGCCCCCCGCTCCGCCGTATGACACAAGAGCCTGCAAAACAGCCTGTGTGATAGTATCCAGCGGTGCCTCGATATTCGTGCCACGCTTCTGATCGCCCAGAACTGCAAGAAACTCAGAGTTCGGCGGTATCACTGCACCTTGGGCAAGTTTGGGTATTTCGGGGATATCAATTTGGCTTAGATCAAAGCCAAATGTCTGACCGCCAAGATCACCGGGAAGCCAATCAGGCGTCGTGAAGCTCAGCTCGTTTATGCCGTCGATTATCCAATTCAAAGCGTCCTCAACTGCACCTGTCAGACCATTTATAAGCCCGATTATCAAATTAATAGGTGTTTTTGCTATGTCAACAAGTGCGTCCCATACGCCTTTGAAGATCTTCTTTACACCCTGCCAAGCTTTTTTCCAATCACCGGTGAACACTCCCGCTATGAACAACACAACGCCTTTAAGTGCTGAAATGATGTTCTTCACGGCGTCAATTATATTGCTTATGACATTGCCCACTGTCTTTATTATCTTACCAAGCACACTGCTGACTATCGGTCCGAGTATGCTCACAAGCCAGTTCACAACGGGTGCTATGGCTTTGTTGTAAATGCTCAGAACGCTTGTGATAAGTGTTCCAACAAAGTCGAGAAACTCATCAAGCAGAGGTTTCAAGTGCTCCGTCCAAACGCTGTCAGCCACGTCCATGAGCTTGTCAAACACAGGTTTCAAGACTGTTTCCCACAGGTTGAGGAATACGTTCTTTGTGGTGGTTATACCCTCGTTTATGCCGTCAAATATAGGCTGTCCCCACTCGTTCCAAAAGTCTGAAATGCTCTGCCAAGTATCGCACCACAGTGTTTTCAAGGCGTTCAACACAGGCTGTGCAACGCCGTTCCACAAGGTATCGAAGATCTCTTTTATGTTATCAAACAGTACGCCGAGAGTGTTCCATACCTGCGTGCCAAAATCCGCCATTAGGGGTAATCCTACAGTGAGAAAGTTTTGCAGTATAGGGAACACTGCCACATTCCAGATATCAGAAAACACCTTGTTGAAGCTGTCAAAAAGTCCTATGCCTATCTTGCCAAGCGTGCTGAAAGCGGTCTGCATAAGCGGTGTAAAATCGTTTATAAAATAAGCTTTGAGCGGTTCGGAAAGCGACTTTATATCGCTGAAAACGCCGCCGAGTATCTGAGCAAGTTCAATGCTCTCTCTTTCAAGTCCGCTCCATATATCAGCGAAAATAGGCTTAAAATTCTTATCAAGATAGTCTGCAAGCTTTTCAAACTGAGTTCTTGCTGATTTGAAAAAGTCAGACAGCTTTTTATTTGCCTTTCCCGCATCCACCTCAACGCTAGTCCCGGAAGGCTGCATTATCTCCCCAGCTCCGCTGACCCCAGTGCTATCTGACTTGCTCTCATCATTCAGCTTGTTCATCTGGTCAAAGCTTGCAAGAGATCCTTCCTGTGCCTCCTGAGTCTGTTGTGCATTGTCGGCTATATCGCTGTAATTATCCGCCGCCTGAGAGGTGCTTTTCACTATGCTTTGAGCCTCGTCTGCACTGTTGCTTAGTTCAAAGCCGAACGCCTCTGAAAGTGACCTCGCTGCCCCCTGTGCCAAAGATATAAGCTGTGAAAGCAGACTGTTTATCGCCTTGACAGCAGGCAGAAGAACGTTCATCAGCACAGTGCCGATAGTCGCTCCGAACTCTTTCCATTGTTCAGAAAGTATTCTTGTCTGGTTTGCCCAGCTGTCAGACGTCTTTGCAAAGTCGCCCTGTGCAAGAGCCGTTTGCGACATAACGTAATTGTATCTCAGCTGGACTTTTTCAGCCTGCGACATATCGGCAGTTGATTTCGTGATACCCTTTGAAAGTGCATAAGCCTGCAAATTGGCGTCCGTCATAACGATACCGAACTGTTTGAGGGTCTCAGTTTCGCCTGTAAAAATTGATTTCAGCGCTGTGCTTGCCACGTCCTGACCGACATTATAAAACGAAGCCATATCCGCAGACAGCCCCGTAAGAGCCATAGCCATATCGCTTGCACTGTCATTGGCAAGCCCCATTCCTGCCGCCATTGCCATGAAGTTTGAGCCTGTCTGCTTTGCGGTGAGTTTTGAAATGCCGTAGGTCTTTACAGCCGTGTCAGCGAAGTCCTCCATTTTCTGCTTTGATTCACCGAAAGCCGTGTCAACAACGTTCTGAACTTCCGCAAGGTCTGAGGCTGTTTCTATGGACTGCCTGCCGAAGTCCACAAGCTTCTTGACAGAGAATGCAGCCGTCACAGCCATTGCAAGGCTTTTAAGCTTTGGCTTGATATCCCCCACCATATCGGAAAGGCTTTTCAAGCCCTTTTCAAAGCCCTCGCTGTTTATGTTGGTGTCAAAATTCAAGCACCCGTCAGCCATTGTCATTCACCTCCCGTCAGTTGTTTCAGAAACTCTTTGTCCTCGTTTTCAGCCCTCTGCTCTTCTGCTGAGAGCTTTCGTTTAAGGTCTATCATATTGCGGTGGTTTCTGTAAAACTCCTGCTCGTATTTTTCAAGCTTTTTGCCCTTGTTAAGCTTTTGCCGTATGCCTATAACAGACGAAAAAAGCCCCTCGCCTATCTCGTTGAAATAGCCGAGAAAAGTCCACCAATGAAGATACTTTACCGTCCTCGTTTCAAAGCCTGCCGCCTTGTTCACCGCAGGAAAAATAATACTCTCGTCCTGCTCCCAATCAATAGTCTTTGCAGGCTGAACGCTCTCCTGCGGAACATCTCCACCACCCACAAACCAATAAGCCTTGTTGACAGCCTCCTGCAAATGCTCTCGTGGGATATCCTCAGCGTAAAGGCATTTAAGACACACATAGCACTTTTCACGCTCGTCAAGTTCAGGGTCTGCAAAGGCTGAATAGATCCGCAGTATGGCCCGAAAATCTGAGCGTATGGCATACTCTCTGCCGTCTATTTCAAGGGCTGTTGGCAAGTTGCCTATCATTTCAGCAGCTCCCTAAGCAGAGCCTTTTTGTCCTCGTCAGAAAGCTCCGCCACGTTGACCACAGGCTGAGCAATATGTTGATGAGCGATAACAGGTGCGGTGTACTTCTCCGCCTTTTCTTCGAGCTTTATCTGAGCCGCCGTCTGTGCTGACTTTATCTCCTGCACCACCACAACAAGAAGCGCTTCAAGGAAGTTCACAAGCACAGGCTTGCCGTTTGAAGCCACAGAGAACACGTTCACGCTTCCGAGCGCCGCCGTACACACATCGGTTCCAAATATGTCATTGACCATTTCTCTTGCACGCTGGTCATACTCTTTGAGAAGCTGAGTTCTGTCCTCGTTCTTCTCACGTTCTGACACTTCTTCTGCGATATTGTCAGCCTTGCTCATAGCGTCCTGTATCCTTGTGATGATACCAACGTCTGACACGTTTATCCTTATAACTCTGTTCTCGTCGCCGTTTATAGCGTACTCTTTGTAATTGCCGCTGTTAAAATCTATTGACTGCATTGACATTTCTATCGTCCTTTCTGTATTATGGCAAACAAAAAGCACTCCGCTCTGAACGAAGTGCTTTCATATGTTTGTCATATAGTTTATTCTTCCGTAGCCTTTGCAAACGTTGGCACGCCTGCCGCAAAAGTGACAGAGCCTTTCACTCTGTTTCCTGCAAAGGTGCAGTTGAACGGGATATTTACGCCCCCCTGTGGTCCGCCATAAGACTGCGGCTTGACTATGACATCTTCCGTCCATGCGTCATACGCACCTGTGGTCTTGTCAACGATGACTTCAAGTACGCTTGTCTTGCAGGCATCACCGGTAAGACGATTCATCATGATATCCTTGAGCTTTTCGTAAAGTGCGTCACCGGGCTTTGCATAGAATGTGTCAAGGTCGAACTCAGGCTCATAGCCATTGTCCTCAACTGTGGTTTCATCAAGAATATTCTTCTTTGTGGAAGTGTCAGGATTGAGTGCCACACTTGCGTCCTCAACGTCCTTACCGAGAAGATACCAGCTTGGTGATGAAGCGACCGCTGCGAATGTAGTGTCAAGATAATGCAGAAGATGACTTCTGTTGAGCTTTCCGCTCTTATATGAATAATCAGGCATATGTTTTCCTCCTTTTATATCTGATACTGTGCCGCTATCTGCAATTGATACTGCACAGTATCGTTCGTATTTTCATTTGGTATTGCGTATATCATTCCGTTTGCACAGGTGAGCTTTTCAAGAACGCCTGTCCTTTCCTCGCCCTCTGTTATGGTAGTGAACGTGGTATCTCGGTGCTTGTCTGCATAGCTTTCAAGCCACATCTGCAATTCAAGCAGCACACCGCTGTTTGACATTCTGTCAAAGTCGTTCATAGACTGATACACAGCATAGAGAATGAAGTTATGCTGTCTTGTCTGACCGCCCAGAATATCAGAGCTTATAAGGCTGTCGCCTGTTGAGGACAAGCCGTAATTTGTTGGCGTATCGTCGGTAAAGTCGATATGGATATCGTTGCAAACCTCCGATATTTTCGGAAACTGCTGCAAGATATCTTTCACAAGCTCGATTATGTTCATTTCGCTTTGCCTCCAATTATCGCCGTCGCTCCTCTGAGTATTTGCTGTTTCTTGTCGGCTTTCATTCGCTCAAACCAAAGCTTACCGGCAAGTGGCTCTTTAAAAGTGCTGTAAACAAGGTCTTTGTCCGTCAGCACTTTCTTTTCACCCTGTCGGGCGTATGCCGAGCCTGTAACAGATGATACCATAAGCTTGCCGTAATACTGATAGCGTGCGTAAGGTGCAAGATACTGTATCTTGCCGCTGCCTATTTTTGTGCCTCTCGTGGCAGACTTTCTCAGATTAGTGCTGAGGGTAGGTGTATACTTCACCATATGCCTTATGCACTCGGCGTCAATGAACTTTTGAGCCTTATCAAAGCGATCTGAATACTTGCCTGCAAAGGACTTATCCCAAGTGATAGCCCTGCTGTCCATAGGCTGACCTATCTTCATTTCACGCTCACCTCCATATGTGGCAGACCGCCGAACATATAATCATCAATGCTCATTACCGTAACAAAGTCATACTCCGCACGGAACATTTTCATGCTCTCAGATATGCTCTGCGGCGTTTGATTATCGAACTCAAACTCGCATTTTCCTCTCACAAGCATATCCTTTGCAGGGGTTTTCGGTGCATTATCGTCATAGAAATACACCCTTGTGCTGTCTGAGGTCTGCATACCGCTTTTCACGATACTTCCCGATTTATTCTCACACCAGTAAACTTTCTCTGCATACTTCCGCACAAATCCCTCTGTCTGCTTGTCGAAAAGATACACCGTGCAATCGCTGTTTGCAAGCATTTACCTCACCCCCCTGTAAAGCAGCCCTGTTCCGCTGAGCCATTTGTACACGATATCGTGAACGGCTCTGTCAGCGTTCTGCCTGCGGATATCTGAGCTTTCATATGACTTTGACCAACCCCCAACGCTTTCGGAAGATACCCCCTGAGTGCCGCCCTCCTGCTCTGCCTTGAAGATATTCTCCGCAAGCTCGCAGCAGCACATTTTCACTTCTTCGGGGATATCGTTCTCGTCAACGTTGTCAAAGGTATATTGCTTCATAAGGCTTGTGGCTTGCATTGCATAGAAGTCAAAAGCGGCAGATATGTCAGGCTCTCTGCCGCAAAGATAAACGCCTATATAATAGCTCTCGCTTGCATATGCTTTCATACTGCCGCACCTCTTTACTTCTTGAATCTTGCAAGCACTACCTTTGACTGGTCTGAGATAGCCACAGTGTAATGCTTGTCAGCAGATATATCTGTGCAGCGCTTTGTGCTTCTTCTCTCTGTTTCAACGTTGGTGTCACGCTTGAGGTAGATAGTCAGAGCTGATGTTTCGTCCTCTGTTTCAGTATCAGCGTTGAGCTTGATGATAGGGCATATGTAGAAAGTGCCAGCTTTGACAGCGGCGTTCTTTACAACATAGTCACCCACCTTTGGAGCGTAGCCATCTGCACAAGGCGTTACTGAGCCGAGCTTTATCTGAGAAGCAGTTGGTGAAGATGTGCTGTCCGCAACAACTTCCTTTGCACCCTCTGCATCGCTGTCAACTCTCACATACTGTTCTGGGATAGCCTCGTTAAGTGAAACTTTCTTTGACGGAACGATACGGCAGTTCGCTATTTTGCCTATCTCGCCTGTCATGACCACATTGCCGTCATACTTATCGGCAGAAATGAAGTTCGGGTCCTTTCTAAGCTGTGAGTTCTGATGAGGATTAATAAACATAGCCTTTTCGGTGTTCAGTTCCTCATTGAACTTGTCAACAGCGTCAACAATGCCGCTGTAAGAGATAGCAGAAGCCGAGCCGTCATAGATGAGCTGGGCTTTCATAAGTGCGTCCATGCTGTCTGCGTCCACCTTAGAAGCGATAGACATTGCAAGCTGTGAAGTCGCCTGACCCGCAGGATTGCCATAGCCGCTGAGAAGAGCCTCGTCGGTTATCTCCACCGCTTTCATGGCTTTCTTTACCTTAGCCTGAGTGGAGTCTGTTTCAAGCTTGACAGTTTCGGCTTCAACGCCCTCTGCAACATCAACTGCGTCGCCGATATACTTATACTGCGGCACTGTGATAGTGTCGCCAGGCACGCCAACGAGTGTTCTGTCTATCTTCGCAAAGGGAGATACAGTTATCTTAGACTCTATCTTTGCGTCGATCATATCACTCATTACCTCAGGGTCGATAAGGTCGGTGATCTTTGTCTGCTCTGCGAAATACTGCATAGAAATTCTAATGCCATTTGTCATTTTCATAATATCCTATCCTTTCAACTGTTCGTATTTTTCGGGGTCTGTTCGTTTAAGTTCCAACCTCTGCATATACCCCATTTTTGCAAAGGTTTCCTTGCTCACTTCACCTGCGGCGGGCGTCCCTGTGGGAGCAACCGGGTTCTTGATAGGCTCGGAGCTTTCAAAAAGATAATCGTTATCTTTCTTCACGTTCTCGATAGCCGTCTTGATATCCTCAGCCTGATTTTTGGAAGCTTTGAGAGTTTCCACATCAAGCAAAGCTTTAAGAGCCTTGACGTTTCTTGCCTTGCTTGCCGAGATAGCGTTATCAAGGGTAGCGTCAAACTCCATATCAGATATCTTCGCCTGATACTCGGTATCTTTCTTAGCAAGGTCAGCGGTGAGCTGTGCGACTTTGCCGTTAAGCTCCTTGACGTCCACGCCCTCAAATTCTTTGAGAGAGTTCTGTGCGGTATCAAGGCTGTCCTTATAGTTGTCACGCTCCACCTCAAGACGGCTTTTCACCTTTTCAAACTCAGCCACAGTCTTATAATTCTCTGCCACCTGTTTTGTGATGTCCTGTTTCTTGTCCTCAGGGATAACGATACCCAGAGCGGCAAGGATCTCAAAAATGTTTTTCATATGTTTGTCCTTTCTACATAGCTTATATACCGCCCTGTCTGCGGTGTGAAAGTCTGACAGTTTAACGTCATATCAAGGACGAAATGGTATGAAAAAAGCACCCGTTAAGGTGCTTAGTTCCGATATTTGGGTATAAAAATACCGCCCGACCTTAGTCAAGCGGTAAAATTATCATTTGAAATACTCTGTAAGTTCAACTTCTGAATCAATGTACACAGCGTCAATATAATAACTGTTGTGTACGATTATCTTCTTTCCGTTTAATTCATATATCTGCGTTTGTGAGCCGTCAACATCTGTCAGCATATCGAAACGTTCAATGCCTGGAATATGCTTTTCCAATGCTGCACATTGCTTATCAAAAATTTCTTTGTCCGCAGCCGTGCAAATATTGTATTCATATTTTTTCATTGCTGATCATCCAATCCATACCTTTTATCTACTGACCTTCGTGTTTTTACAGCGGTCTTCAAAGTGTCTGTTACAGCTTCTTCTCTGCTCATGTTTTTTCGTGCCATTTTATCTGATACCAAGTCTTCAAAAGAAATGATAGGGTCGGTCTGGTCAAGGGTTTTACGAGCTTTTTGATTTTCCATTAACTCTCTTGCCTGAAAGCGATACTTGTTACGCAGTTCACAAGCTTGCCTTGCCTGTTCTTCAATAGACTTGCTTTTGTCGATAAGCTGAGGGATATTTTTGTTATGGTGTCTGTACCACTTTCGCACGTCTATATCAGACATCTTACCTTTCATATCAATTATATCACTATAATCTTTTTGCGTCAAGTCTATCTTGGTTTTTCCCACCCCGATATTCCCAAGTCCGTCGGCGTTCACACGCTCTCTCTGCTGAGGCAGACCCATTGCTTTTGAAAACCTTGTATACTCCTGGGAAGTGCCACGATATCGGCAGCGTGCGTTGATGATATCTTCCTCATCAGCACCTGCCTCTTCAAGAAGATGTATCTTCTGTCGCTGAGCTCTCATTGCAGTTTCAAGCTTTCTTTGCCGCTGTAAAGCCTCGTACTTTGTGTACTCTTTATCACCGTACTTAACAGGCTTGTTCTCCTCTGCATTCATCTGTGTAAGCTCCTCGTCTGTGTAGGAACGCTCAGATATGCCGGGAATAAAGGGGTAATAATCGTGATAGCAATTCGCTCCGCACAGACCTGTCACAGTACCAAGACCGCAGATAGTTTCAAGCTCTTTTTTGCTGTAGACCTTGCCCTGCCATTCTTGATGAGAGGGTCTTGCTCCGCTGTGCCAAGTGACTTCAAAATAGTCTGTGCCAAGCTCTTTGGCGTTGTCCTCATTCATTTTTGCGGATAGCTGTGAAAGCCCTGTCATCACCGAACGCCTTGCGGCTACGTCTGCCCTGTTGCTCCAGCCTGTGGCATAGTCCACAGTGCGCAGGCCTGAGTTCGTCATATTCGAAATGACTTTCTTTATGACCGTGTTATAATCGAACGCTCCGCTTGCTATGCCCATTATGGCGTTGTCAAGGCTCTGCTGATAAAAGTCAGCCGCCTGCGTGAATTTCAACTTGCCGTCAGGCTGTTTTACTGCAAATCCAAGTGACTGAGATATGTTTTTAAGCTCCCCCGAAGTCTGCTCCGATACAGCCGACAGCAGCCTTTGCAGCCCCTCATTTTCTTCAAGGGGTATCCGTGCCTTGCCTTTGGTCTTGTATATGCTATCGTCCCATTCATAGCCTTTTTGCAGGATATCATTGTACAGCTCTTTTATCTCAGCTTTGGAGAGGTCAAGGTTATCGGCAATGGCTTTCTTTATCTCACGCTTGCTCATTCCAAGCTCGTGAAGCCTGTATATCTGCCAATCGGCCGAACGTGTTATCTCGCCGTTTATCTTTATCCTGCGGACGATGTCCTCCATTATCTGCATTTCAAGGTCACGCAGGGGTTTATCAAGAACCATTGAAGTTCGCTCTATCTCGCTTGCTTTGAGCATTATTCTATCACCTCTGCGGTGCTGTCGGAGGTCATTTTCTTAGCCGTTTCCTCGTCCTCACTATACCATTTCATTCGGTATTCCCACAGTGGCATAATGCCCATAGAAACGTCCTGACGGTCGCTTGCACGCTTTGTTTCATCATCTGCAAGGATACTGTCCTCGAAGTTCACAGACAGCTCATAACCGCTTTGAGTAAGCCCATTATAAAACGCCAGCGAATAGCAGAGGTCTTCAAGGCAGACACGGAGATTATTCTGTATCGCCGTGACAGTATCGAACTTTCTCTGCTTTGAGGACTTTATCTCCGTTGCCGTCTTATCAACTGTCTGTGGGTTTGAGATATCCCCATAGGACAGCCCCACAGCAAACTCTATCTCACGCTTGTATTCTTCAAGTCCTGCGATAAAATCCGCCTGTCTTAACTGCGGTGAGAACTCGTGATAAAAGTCACCGCTCGTGCCAGCCGACACGTTTACCCCTCTGAAAAGCCGTTCATTGAGCTTAGGCATTTCTGCACACTTCTTACCTGTGAACGGGTCTTTCACAGGTCTTAGCACAGCCTCGTCAACGTCTATTGCACGCTCCCCAGATTCAAACTCCCAATCGAGCCTGCCGAATTGGATATCAGCTTTTCTTATGACTTCTTCCGCCCCTGCGAACACCGATACTCCTGAATGTGAACCGTCAACTGTATTGTCGATAGGGTTGACATAATAGCCGAAAGAGGGTCGCAGCATAAGGGGATAGGCTATCTTAGGGATAAGCTCCGCCCACTCTGCAACAGCCGTGAGAGGTATCTCAGCGCCGAGGGACACGCCGTCATTGGAACGGAAAGCTCTGTTTGTGATAGTCAGCCCTTTTTCATAGTCCAGAGCGTGATATTCAAGCCTTATGCGGTAATCATTATCGCCCATGCGTTTTATTTCAGGGAAAATGACCTTTATAAGCCTGCCGTTCACGTCATACTCCACAGGAATAAATTGCGACTGTGGAACATACTGCACCTTATCAGCACCCAGCGGTTTTATTATCATTGCTCCTGTTGCAAGACCTCTTTGCAGATTTTTGTTGAGGTTTTCAAGGGCGTTTTTCATTATGGCATCAAGCTTATCGTTGGAAACTTTCAGGGTCATTTCATTGATAGCCGTGTTTGCAAACTCCCTCACAACAGCGTGTTCAAGCCGCAGAGAGTGAACTCCCTTGGGTGCTGCATTACCTGCATACATTCTATCCCACTTGTCAATAGCTCTTATCATACTGTCCGTCACGGCGATATCAATGCCGTAAACGCCCTTTATATCTGACTTTGAAAGCATTCTGCTTATCCACTCCCTTATTTTTGAAATAATGCCCATAGCTTACTGACCCCGCCTTTTCCATACTCTTTCCATTGCATACCGAACGGCGTCGATAACGTGGTCATTGCCGTCGGGATAGCCGCTTATAACGTTGCCCTCTTTATCCCTGTCATACTCGCAGTTGATGAACTCCTCGCAAGCCACAGGACAACGCTTGTTATCTATAACGATACTTCGCAGAGATTGCAGCCACTTATATGAATACTCCCTGCTGTTAGGACCTTTCTCTGCACCTCTTGCAAGCAAGCCATATGCTCTGTAATCCTCAACAGACTTATTCTCTGCGCTGTCGCAGGTGATAAGATCGTTTGCCGTGATACCAAGCTCCAGCAAATGCTTTGCGGTATCAATGTTCTTTGTCTTGTTGCAGGTGTACTCCTGCCATATGAACAGCGTGTGCTGAGCAGGGGCATAATGCACTCTGACAAAAGCGTAAAGGTCGGGATACCAGCCCCAGTCAACGCCGTTATAGATGTTATCGAACTGTGCTATCTCGCCGTCGGTAATCTCTCTTATGAGGACGTTATCGAAAACATTTCCGCCCGTGCCGTTTGCAACGCCCATATACTCGTTCTCATAGGCAGTGGGATTGGTTTCTTTGAGAAATTCAGCGTCATCAAGGAAAGGCTTGCCAAGCCACTTTTTCGGCACAGTTAGATAAGTGCTTTCGGTAACGAGTCTGTCCGTTCTCGGCACTTTGATGTACTTATTCGCCCAGTTCTGAGCCGACTTCGGAGGGTTGAAAGACTTGAACTTATATGCTTTCTCGCCGCCTCTTATAACAGACTGTTCTATCGTTCGCACAGCTTCTTCACCGCCGAACTGGTCAAGCTCCTCAAACCACACGATGCCGATATAGCCAAAAGGCGGCTTGATAGACTTCATCTTGTACGGGTCATCGGCACCACGAAAGTATATTTTCTGCCCTGTTGAAATGCGTGTGATCTCAAGGGGCGACTTTGTGCAGGCAAACTCATCATCAAGACCAAGTGCAGATATTGCCCAGAGTATCTGAGAATAAACGCTGTCTTTAAGAGTATTCGCCACAGCACGCAGGACGCAGGCGTGCATATTCTCGTTCTTCATCAGCAGGTCGATAACGTTCAGACCGCAGAATGAGGATTTAGTCGAACCACGTCCGCCAGGGAAAACATACTCGGAATGTTCCTGCTCTGCAATATCGAACAGGACAGGCGAGAACGTAGGAGCGACAAGGCTCGCAGGGATACCGCTGTACGCCTTATCAGGCATAGAAACAGGCTCAAGCTTTTGTTTTTCAAGCCTGAGCCTTGCGTTATCGTATTTTATCTTATGCTTGAGCATATCGTCATCACGGATAATGTCACGCAGCTCTTTCACCGCCGCAACGTCCCCTTGCTTAGCCCTTGCCATAAGAGCCGCATTCACAAGCAGCATATTATTTATGAAGTCGGGGTCAAGGCTGTTAAGGTCAATGCCCTGCTCCACGAGAAACTCATAGTCCGCCCTGGTATTGGCAGGCTGTTCAAGCAGGAAGTCCATTACCTGCTTCATAGTCTTTTTACGCCTGCGGACTTCGCCTGATTTTTTACCGCCTTTTGCACCATTTTTTCGAGCTTCACTCGAGCTTGGAACTATTAAATTCTGTTCATTCGGCATTCACCTCACCTCGTTTTTTTGTTGTTTTGGGATATAAAAAGAACTGCCACATTGTTGTAGCAGTTCAAAAAATGATATTAAGCCTCCAAATAACGATTAAGGATATCACAGTTATCAGTACCGCCCTTAGCAGAACACCACGCCAAAACATTCTCGCAATATGCACGAGGAAAGCTTCCTTTCCTAAAATCGCAAAGTGAATTATCAACGTCATATGGAGTAACCCACTCTTCCTTAGCAAATGGGCAGTCACGCACATCATCCCAATTGATAACTGGATAGCTATATCTTGCTAACGAATCCATTAAATAACCCCCTTTCTGTTTATTAACAATGAATATTTTGTATAATTACATAGGCATCACCTCTTTAGTTGTTATTATACACGATTTATAACATTTTTTCAATTGGTTAACTGACTAAACTTTTAATTTCTTTACAAAAAATGTTTGTGTATAATTTTAACAAAATAATAACGATAAACTGCCTACAAACTATAAAAATATTGTACTTGCACTTTTTAGGCAACGCAAAAGACACCCCCAATAGGAGTGCCTCTCGCAAATATATTATAAGGAGTTAAGTAAATGTTGGAGCAGATGTTGAGCTGGCTCGCTCTCGACCTGCATACGGAGCTTTCGCCCCGTCGGACTTTTTTATGGAGGTCCGCAAAGAAACTTTTGCCGTTATGGCATATTATCATTATACTCTCTTGACAGGGGTGATACAAGGGCTTTTTCGGGTGTCTGATAAAATTTCTTGAACATTTTTATCGCATTTGGACCAAGCACCTTGCGAGTGTAATTCACCTCACGGTCAAGAGCCTCAGCTGTTCGTTCCCATGACATTCCGTTTATGTATTTGTTGATTATCAACGCCGCAAGTCTGCTGTCAGGCATACTGTCCGTGATACACAATACATTGTATGACATCTGTTCGTAACTTTTGCAAAGCTTTTCAAGCTCCGTCTTATAGTCCGCTATCATTACAACGCTGTCTTCTATCTTTCTTGACGTGCCGCCTGTAAAGCTGGGCGGTATATCGGAACTTTGCGGCGATGTACTCTCAGCCCTTGCATAGCATTTTTCTATGGCACGCCTTATCGCCGATATACGCTTGTCTATATCCACCAGCTTGTTCAAATATTCTTCTGCTGTCAACCTCTATCCCTCCTCGATCATTCTTCCGCAAACAGGACAGAATTCAAAGCGGACTTCCTTGCCGTCTGCACCAAGCTTTTCGCTCCACTCTGTCACTCCATTGCAGTATTCACAGCCTGCATATTCAGGTATGGTTACATCGTTATGTTTCGCAAGCCCCTCGTCGCAGAGTATCAGCTCAAGTGCCTGCAATGCGTATGTGAGCTTTTCTTCTCTATCCTGCGTTTTGTTTATCTTCCAGACCGTTGTCTGCCCTCTGCGGATATTCTCCTGCATTATGCAGGCTTGCCTGAAAAACCTGCCGTTTCGTTCTTTGCTATGAAGATATTCCCGCTTGTATTCCGCCTGCTTGTCCTCGCATATCTCTTTTGACCACCCCTCGTGCCTGTTCTTGTAGCCAAGTCTTGATAACTGCGAGAAATACTTATATTCCTCAGCAGGATACTCGTCATAGATGAGCCTGCCGTCTATCGCCATATCTTCATATCGTGCAAATTCTTCTTGTGACATTCTTTTGAAATCTGTTTTTATAGTTGATACCCCCTTTTGTGAAGGGTTGTGAAGGGTTTGCACCCTTTTTAAAGAACTCTTTCTTTATATATTCTTTTTTATTTTTTTTATACGAAAGGTTAGAAAACCCCTTCAACCCTACACAACCCTACACACTTACAATTACTTACACATTATCAAGTGACAGTCCATTGAAGTATATACCGCCCCTTGTTCTTACTTTCTCAAAGCGTTTTGCAAGCTCCATACCGAACTTTGTTGAACTCATACGATATTCATTGTTCTGCTCAGCCCAATTAAGATATGCCGCAAAAAGCTGACTTGACTTAACGCTCAGACCCTTGCCCACAGTACACTTATCCTCAACAAATGCAGAGATAACGTCCATTTCACGGCGGTACTCCCTCACTTCTTCAAGGACGGCACGAGGCATTTTAAGCCCCTCTTTCTGCCACAGCAGACAGCCCTCAACTGCCCAGCGGAATATGCCCGTAAGCTCCGCCGACAGCTTGTATTTCAGCCTGCGGTCTATCTTTTCTTCGGGTATCTGCACAGTGAAGGGTATCATATGTATCCTTCGCCATATGCCCGTATCTGTTCCTCTGATGACAGGCTTATGGTTTGTCGCCATCCAAAGTTTGAACTCAGGCTTGAACTCGAACTCGTCGCCGTAAAGTTTTCTTGCCGTAACAGTATCGTCGCCTGTAAGCTGTTTGAGCAGACCCTCGTTGATACGAACGCCCTCGTTAGGCTCAACGCTTGTCACGAGCCTTGCACCTTTGAGCCTTGCGATATCGCTGTTTATGGCGGTGCTCTGATTACTGCGCACCATAATAGTTTCAGGCTGGATATTTGCCGCATAGTCCCCGAAAATATCCCTTATGATATCAATGAAAGTTGACTTGCCGTTTCGTCCTGTTCCGTATAGAAAGAACGCACATTGCTCGGTGGTCGAGCCTGTCAGGGAATATCCCACAGCCTTCTGAACGTATCTGATAAGGTCTTTATCCCCTCTGAAAATGTCGTCAAGAAATGCAAGCCAGCGAGGACAATCGGCGTTCTCTGAATACTCAACGGCTGTCATTTTCGTCAGATATGTCATAGGGTCGTGAGGAGATATGCCGCCGCTTCGCAGGTCGATAACTCCACCCGGGGTATTGAGAACAGTTTTAAAACTGTCCATCTGAGCAGGCAGAACAGGAACGTGGTGCATGACCTCGCTTAGCATTGCGTTCTTTGATTTGTTAGAACGGCAGGACTTCATATGCTTTTCAAAAGCCTTTGCCATATCCGTTCCCTCGTCTGCGTCAAGCTGAGCGTACACCTTTGCCTCTGCCGCCATACAAGCCACAGCCTTATCTGCAAGGCGTTTAACTGTGCCTGTCATATCGGTACACCACTTTCTGCCGTCATACCAAAGCCAGCGTTTGTCTGTATAACAGTATCTCACCTGCTCGCCAAAAAGGTCAACAAAGCGTTCTGCGTTGCCTGTATCGTCAAATGAATAAAGTCTTGGCTTGGTTTCTTCCTGCTCCACAGCACCCACAGAAATCGGTTCAGAGGGTGACTTAAAGTTAAGAGAAAATCCCCCTGCGAACTTTGGCGAATAGGTCTTGTCGCAATCTGCAATGGCTTTCTGGATCGTGAGTGCGCCATAGGTCGAACCGCTTTGCGCTCTGTCCCACTTTTCACGCATAAGACCTGAGGAGCGGAATATCATATCCATTTTCTCTGCGTCACAGCCTGTCCAGAACGCAAGCATTGAGCAGAACGCCATATCAGCCTCAGACTGAGAGGTATATCCTGCGGTTCTTCCGCTGTAGAGCGACACGAACTTTCCGCCGTTCTTTGCTCCTGCCGCCGCTTTGATTATCTGGTCTGCGGTGTCAAGTCTGACAGCAGGAACAGCCTTTGCCACAGGCTCGTGACCGCCTCCTATATACTTTTCGTGCAATGGCTTTATGCTGTCGGAACACTCTGCAATGCCCTCATATTCTGAGCAGGAGTTGCCTGTCATAACGAAAAATCTGCCGTCCTCATACATCTCAACTGAGCCTTTACGTCTGCCACGCTTCGGGAGTGTTCCTCTGCATATGATATGTATGCCCTTGCCCGATTGAGATATCTCAGTATAGCTTTGCAGGGTGGAGATAAATTCAGATATGATGTTGCCGTTCTCTCCCCTTTGGTACGCTTCAAGCTCTTCCTCTTTGCCGTCAATGTCAACGCCAAAGTATGGACAGCCGCCGAACATAAATCCTATGCCCGAATGTTTTTCCGAGGCTCTCACAGCCGTATCGAAATCGCACCAAGTAGAGGGGTTATTTGACATAGCCCCTCCGCCTGTAAGTGCGTTTATCGGCACTTTCTTTATCTTCCCTCTCTTTTCATCTGGCACAGCGTCCCAGCATATCCAGTTTGGCAGGGCTTTAATCTCCTGCGGTATTTGTTCGTACATATATCCAACTCCTAACATAAATTTTGAAAAGTCAAAGCCTTTCACTTATCCCCGAAAAGCACCCAAAAAGTTGCATTAAAAATGCAACAATTGCAGAAATGTTGCCAAATTAAAATATAAATCATTTGTTTGCACAAAATATCATCTGCGTTTTTATGCAAAAGCACTATGACTTTTCGCTTTTCTCAGAAATCAGAACGGCACGCCGTCATCTGTAAGCACGTCCTCAAAATCTTCAAGGGAGCCTATGGCGCTGTCAGCCTGCGTATTTGTCTTAGGCGTTGCAAAGCCCGTCTGCTTAGTCGCAAAGCTGTCCGCCTTCGGTGCAGAGGACTTAAACTTATGCTTGCACTCAGGATACTTTGTAGGGTTGACAAAATTAATGCGTTCCTGCTCTTTACCGTTCCATTCCTCGTGCGTGAGATCTACCCTTATGCACTTGTTCAGCAGGTCGGTGCAGTATGCTTTAAGGCTGTCATACTCCTTGCCGTCAGGAAGCTTAGCCGCCTTGCCCATTGCCATAAGCTGAGCAAAGTTGTAGCCCTCCACCTGCATATCGTTCTCGTTAGGCTCGTGCTTTTTCCATATGGTGTGAAACAGGCAGGAGTTGCCGTATTTCTGTCCCTGCACGTCATTTCTGATGACGAGAGTGAAGTTAAGACCCACCGAGCCTTTCTTTGTTGTGCGTTCCTCGATAGCGGTTATGATGCACTCGTAATCGCCCTCAGGCTTTAATCCGTTCTGAAATGCCTCTGATTGATTTGACTTAAATCCCATTTTTTATTCCTCCGTTAGTAAATTTACTGCGTCCTCTGCTGAGCGGCATATGCCTGCCAATGCTCCGCACTCACGCATTTTTGTTATGAACTTCTTCTGCTCAGGACGAACTCGTCCCGACTTTGTTTTGACTTCGATAAAGACAGCTCTGCCGTCCTTATGCCTTACGCCGAACAGGTCTGAAAAACCTTTCGGCACGCCTGTGGTGAAATATCTGCCGTCAGCTGTCCTGCCCTCGCCCACGTTCACACGAAAGACAGTGCAGTAGGGCGATACCGCACAGCGTATCTCGTTTTGTATCCTGTGTTCTTCCGTCAACCTATAAGCCCCCTTTGCCTTGCCTGATAATACGCCCAGCCTGATTTGTAGCCGTGACTTTTCGCATACTGCAAAAGTTCGGGATAGGTATGACAATCGGCAGGACTTGAAAAGTCAAGCTTAAATCCCTCCACCTTTATAAGCCCCACGCTGCTGTCTGTTTCAAGCTTTCTCTCGGCTGAGGGGAACTCATATCCGCAGTGAGGACAGCATACTTTCACCCCCGCAGGAGGAGCAGAGAAAGTATAGAAACATTCGGGGCATTGTTTCACCTTGTCGCTCTGCTCCTGCTTTTTATGCTGAGCTTTCGGCTTTTTCTCCAAGCTCCACTCCCTGTCGTCATCAGGCATACCAAACCTTGCATAGTTGCCAACGTGGTCGATTATGACGGCTCTTTTGTTAGGTCTGTACCGCATACATCTCATAGCCTGCTGAATGTAAAGAGTAAGGCTCTTGGTGGGGCGCAGGAGTATGGCACACTCGCAGTCGGGGACGTCAAAGCCCTCTGAGATAAGGTCAACGTTGCACAGCACCGTTATATCTCCCCTGCGGAAAGCTGAGATAATGCTGTCACGCTCTGCCTTTGGGGTCGAGCCGTCGATGTGTGCCGCCTTTATGCCGTTTTCATTAAACACCTCTGCCGTTCGCTGAGAATGTCTGACGGAAGCACAGTAGCAGACCGCCTTTTTGCCAAAAGCAAGCTGTTTGTAATACTTTATGACATCACCAAAAACAGTGTTTTTCACCATAGCTTTCTCTATCTCCGCCGCCATATATTCCCCGTGAGAAACGTGAAGCCCTGTAAGGTCGGCAACGTCAGGAGCATAGTAGTCATAAGGTGCAAGACAGTTGTTATCAATAAGCCATTTTGCGGATACGCCAACGATAAGCTTGTCGTTCACGTCACCAAGCCCGTCACCATTAAGGCGGACAGGAGTCGCTGTAACGCCCACTCTCGGCACGTCCGAAAAGTATTCGTATATGCGTTTGTAGGACTGAGCAAGGCTGTGATGATTTTCGTCAGTTATGATAAGTGCAGGTCTGGCAAGCTTTTTAAGCCGTCTTGTAATAGTCTGCACCATACCCACCTCGCAGAGCCTCATATCAACGCCCCAGCGGATAAACGTCTTTTTTATCTGCTCCACAAGTTCACGTCTGTGGACGAGAAAAAGCACTCTCTTGCCGTTAAAGGTCGTTCGCCTAGCCATTTCAGCCACAATGCAGGACTTTCCGCCACCGCAGGGCAGGACTATGCAGGGTGCTTTATACCCTGCACGCCAAGCCTGCCTTACCTGCTCCACCAGCTCATTCTGATACGCTCTCAGCTTCATTGGACTTCGCCGCCTTTACCCTTTTCAGAACGCATTTCATACAAAGCTGTTTGCCGTAATTCTTCATCGAGCCGTCTATTATCTGCTGAACAGTGCGCTTGCCGTCTGACATTATCGTCTTTCCACACTCTGAGCAGATATGCTCGTCTGCAAGATGATAGTATGTTCTCAGTGCTTCATCAACAAGTTTCAGATCGTTGCTTATGTACATACTGTCAAACAGCCCGATAGGACTTTTGCAGGTGTCAGTGCCGTCCGTCTGAGTGGCGAAAAGATACTTGCCGTCAACCACAACAGTTTTAAGCACAGTTGTGAACATACCCTCGACAGTTATCTTCTCATCAAGCAGCTTGCCGATAGTTTTAGCTTTCTGCCTGCCGTCCTCGCCTGTATCAAGGTGATTGAGAAAATACACGATAACGTCTTCGGGAAGCATTTCAACGCTTCTCACAAGCTCCCAGAAATTCTTTGCAATGTCGGTGAACTTCTGATAGCCCGTTTCCTTTGCACGGCGCATAAACTCATTCACCATAAGATACTGACTATCGTCAACGGCTATGGACTTTGCCGTCTGAGCTTTCATAAAGCGTTCTATCTCACTGTAATTGTCGGTATGTATCGTTGACTTAAACTGTGTGCGGAACGGAAGCTGTTTTCCGTTCACGTTCACAAGTGCAAGCTCGTCCTCTTTGAAATTTCTCAGGGAAGCAGATTTGCCGCTTCCCGAAAAGCCTAATACAAGTATCGCAAGTCCCATTCTCTTTTCCTCCTTATCTTATGGTCAGTCCCGGTCTGCGGACAACTGCCGCATAGGGGATCTCTCTGCCTGCTTCGATAGCCGCCTTGACAGCCGTCTTGCTTATGTCAGGATCTTTGTATTTCAGCAGGCTGTCATCATTGACCTTTGCCCACTCCACAAAGGCTTTCGGGTCTGTTATCTCAGTGCTTTCCCTGCCCTTTGTAATGCTTATCTTAGCCATAACGCCCTCTATCTTGTTAAGGTTGACCCTCTGCATACTGTTCATAAGATAAGCTTTAAGGCTCTCTGCCTGCTTGACTTTCTGCTCACGTCTTGCTTTGAGGGCTTTCTCCTCTGCTTCAAGCATTTTCGCTTCGCTGTTCAGCACCTTGACATAAGCCGCAACGTTCTCCGCCTTGTCCGTAAACTCAGCCTCAACGCATTCAAGGGTATCAAACCACACCTTTTCAGCCTCAGCCTTTTCCTCTGCCGTAAGCTCGGCATTTTCCGTCATATCTTCAAGGCTGTCAAAAAGCCTCTGAAAATCGTTTGTAAGCTCATAAAGTTTCATTTTTATACCTCCAGTTTTGAATTGATTATATCCGCAAGCTGTCTTGCTTTTTGTGTGAAAAGTCCGTAATTGTCGCTGTCATTATGCTCGTTCACAAAGCCCACGAGCCTTGTTACGCTGTCAACAGCGGTGGAAAGATAGGCCTTGAATATGGCTTTATCGTCCTGCATGGGGGCGGCATCCACCTTCCCCGCAAGCTTTTTCTCATACTCCGCCTTAGTTCTGTCAAGCTCTTCACGAAGCTGTGAAAGCTTGTCCTGCTTATCCTTTTCAGCCTGCTCAGCTTTCTGCAAAAGCTCTCTGCGGTCTTTCAGGCTGTCTTCTTCAAGCTTTGAATATTTTTCTGACCAGTCAAGGTCAACACGCCGCATAGCGTCTTTAAGGTTTGCCACCTCTTTGCTGTCCGTTTCCACAGCCACCTCAATAGGACGGCTCTCAAGCTCCTTTATCTCGGCTTCAAGCTGTGTTACCCTATTTTTCATTTCAAGCACCTTTTTATCCGCCATAAAGACCTGATGGCTTGCCTCTGCATTTGACTCCATGGCTCTGTCACGCTCGTTCTGCAAAATATCTATTTTTGCTTTGAGCTCCTTGACAGTAGTGCTTTCAAGGTCGATATTTTCGGCAAGCTCTGTTCGCTCTTCATCGGAAAGCTTAGCAAGAAGTGTCAGCTTTTTAACTCCGATTTGTAAACTCGAGTTTACAAAATCCTGCGGTAATTTTTCAGCCACTCTAATGTAATTGTACACATTCATTCTTGAAAATCCTGTTTCCTGCTCGCAATACTCTCCAAAATCGGAGTACCCAAGCTCCTTGTAAAGCCTGCTGTCCCTCATTTCCTTAAAGCCCATACACATATCGTAAAGGCTCTGCTGTGCAAGCTGAGCTGAGGTCTTTATCCTGCGGTCAAGCTCAGCCGCCTTGATATATTCTGCCGATAGTTCGTTCATGCTGTTTTACGCTCCTTTCGTTTCTCAGCGAACACCCTGTCAAGATACCGCTGATACTTCTATTCAAAGTCCTTTATCTCCTGCGGTTTGTCCTCGCCGCCGTTTTGTACCACGTTGTTCCTATACCCTCTGCACTGCACGATACCGCCGTATTGGCTCACCTCAACAGTATAGTAAGGCTTGTTAGGCTCAGAAACTTTTCTCAGAAACATTATGCTTAGCTTTCCCATAGCATGGCGTTCTGCATATCCGCCCACACAATGGGAAAGTATCCTGCCCTCGTCCTCTATCTCTTTCAAACTGTGTGGCTGTCTGACAAGCAAGCCGTCTGCCGAAAATTCAAGGCAGACACGCTCTGCAAGCCTTTTCGTGAAGTTCTGCAAAACAAGCTCGTCATGCTCATAGTTGATGATCTGAGTAAGCCTGTTGTGCATTGTCCAGAAATCGTGTGGCAACGCTATCATTGTATCGTGAATGTTATACTCCAGCGTTTCGCACTGCTCCAGATAGTCGCTGTAATCAAGAGGTGTCATTTTCTGCTCGTGTATGTATCGTGCCACCCTTTGCGGTGTAAGACCTGTTATCCTCACAAGACGTTCAAGAGTGCCGTGTTCGTTCTTAAAGACCTTTGCTATATTCAATAAATCTTCTGGTCTGAGTTTTGGATATTCCTCACGATAGTCAAGGTACTGCTCCCACAGATGTTCGCTGCCTTTGAGTGTCTTGAACTCCGTCTTGTTTAGTCCGAGCATTTTCAGCAGGTCATTACTTTTCCAGTTCACACGCTGAGAGAGCAGGAACTTTTCCTGATATCCCCACCAACCTGTGTATCTCACGCTTGTTACGTCATAGTCTTGTTTCATAAGATACTCAAGATTAGGGTGCTTGCAGTATGCGTGAAGATAACATATAAGCATATTGCCGTGATAATGCTGATGTTGGCTGTAACGCATATCCGATTTGTCTATGGCTTTGATGTTCAGTACCGAATAGGAATTATCATAGTTATATCCCATACAGCATTTGCAAAAGACAGGCTCACGGAAGTCATTACGCACAGCCCAGTTAATGCCGTTATCACTGCCGTATCTCACCGAGCCGTCACGGGCGAACACATAACGCTGTCTTTCCACAAGGTCACCCGTTGAGTATCGGTGAAAGCAACGTGCGAAAAGCTCAGCACCCCTTGTGAGGAACACCACATAATTCTTTGCACCCTTGCCTTTCATCTTATCCATAAGCTCTTTATCCACCGCAGGAAAGCAGTAGATAAGAGCCTCTTTTCTTGTCTTTTTCATACTGCTACCTCAGAAGTCAAGCAAGCTGTCAAGTGACAAGCTGACAGGCGGTTTTGCCGTTTCATCGCTGTCCGAGCCGTCACCCAGGTCGATAGTCATATTGAAATGAACGTCCGCACCCTTGAAGTAAAAGCTTACAGCTCTGCGGTAGACCTCGATATCCGAAATACTTTCCCTTACACCCTTAACAGCGTTTTCCACACACTCAGCGAAAGTTCTGTCCGTCTGCAGGACCGCCTGAGCGAACTCCTCGTTCTGCTCACAGAAAGTTTTGAGGACCTCAAGAGTAGGCTTTGCAACCGCCTGCGCATACTTGCCAAGCTTAGCGGCAGACAGCTCCTGCGACAGCTTGTCCTGAGCTTTCTTTGCGTTAATGTTCATTGCCGTCACCGCCTCTCAGCTTATCAAGCTTATCCCTTGTGCTGCATATCTTTCCATACGCCTCGCCAATGTCAAAGGCTCTATGTTCTCGCTCAGACATTCCTTCATAGATACCGATTATATCTGTACAGGCTTCGTCTACGGTATCATATGCTTGACAAATCGCTGCTTTTGTGCTATCATCAAGGTGTAATATTGAACTGGTATCTTTTGATACCTCCAAGCTTGTGCCTGTTGCCGCAGGTGCAGGCTCGGTTTTCATGTATTCGAGAATATGATTCATGAAATCAGTGATGCAATTACCATGTCCTGCAAACGGGCATGATACACAGTTGTCTACTATACAGCATTTAGCCGTAGTAATTATCTCATTTTTCGTCATCTTTATCCTCCTTAAACTTTTTCTCCCAGTGCTTTTCAATGGCGCCAAGTAATATGTACATCACTACATCTATGCCTGCAAGCACGGCTATTGTTATCAGCAGTATCAACGCCATTTTACCACTTTCCTTTCATTTCAACTTCGACCTTGACAATTGGTCTGCCTGCTTCTCTCACCGCACGCTTAATGCTCTCCTCTGCTTCCTCGTAGGCAGTTTCTTTTACGCTTACATACCACCTGTACGCTACATACATTGCAAGCACCACCAAGAGTGCTACCGCTGCGGCACATCTGATTATCTCTAACACGGCTATCATTTTCTCACGTCCTTTCATTTAAACGTCCTGTGTTTTAAGCTATCCACTCAGGGTGCTCAGTCCTCGCCGTTTCACAAAGCTTATCCCAGAGCGATGGGTCACGCCCGACCATATCCTGCAATGCTCCGGCAAGCTTGCGACCGATACTGTCCGCAGCTGCCTGCCGCTCCTGCTCCGTGCAATCGTCCCAAAGCTTGTAGCTTTTGCCACCGTCGAACGAAACGTGCCTTATGACCTTTAAAGGCGGATATTTCGGCATTTTTATCACCTCCTACTCAATTCTATTTGTTATCAAGGTTGTACTATGCTAGGAAAGTTCCTCGATAACGGCGATATCCTCGCCCTCTGAGCGGTCAACAAGGTCCATAGCCTCGCCTGCCGTCTTTGCCGTGACTGTTACCAGCCTTGCGCCGCTGAACTTGTCCGTCAGCTTGATTTTGTAGTGTTTCATTTTTGTACCTCCTTGAAAAATCTAACTTCTTGTGGTATAATGTAGAAAATAAAATAAAAGGAGCTGACCATAAATGATAAAAGTCATTCGAAGCAAGCAAATCGAATATCCTAGTGTCAACTTAAATTTTAAAGTTGATATGCCAAGAAATTGTCCTCATTGTGGTGTTGTTTTAGAGCCTAAAGCTCTATCAAGCCATTTTGTTGAAATGGCAGACTTGGATGACCACCATTATAAAATATATGTCCATTGGCTTTGCCCAAGTTGTGCAAAAGCATTTTGCTCAGAATATGAATACATTGGTCCTCAATATCGCACTGAATGTGATGAAGCTACACTTATTCAAACTGATCCTAAGTTCTGCTCATCTCCAACATTTGACGCCGAGATTGAAAAAGTTTCTGAGGATTTTGTTAAAATATACACACAGTCGCATAAGGCGGAGCAACTTGGTTTCGATAAAATATGTGGAATGGGTTATCGAAAAGCGTTAGAATTCCTAGTAAAAGATTTTGCGATTAATCTTCACCCAAAAGAAGTAGAAAAAATCAAAAAGCAAACGTTAGCTCAATGTATCGAAAACTTCATAGACAGTCCAAAGATAAAAACCCTTTCAAAAGCTTCTGCTTGGATCGGTAATGACGAAACCCATTATTGCCGCCAACACGAAGATTACAATATAGAGCATTTAAAAGCTTTTATCAATGCCATTGTTTCATACATAAACTCAGAGCTTGAACTAAAAAAAGCTGAACAACTTGTAAGAAAATCTGATTAACCCTTTTCGCAGAGCAATTTTCCGTCAAGAGTCCAATATTGAATGACCTCTCTACAGGGGTCATTTTCTGTTCCTGCGCCTTTCAAGGCTCTTGTTACGATCACCTGCTCAATCCTGGCACTGTCACATCCTCTTGGAATAGCAGTAATTTTCTTTTCCACGTTCCTCTCACCCCCTCTTTAATCACTTGTTGCATTATGCAACTCACTGAGTAAAAAAATATTTGCCGAACTCTCCAGCATCAATGTGGAGCAAGTGTGACAGTTTCTCAGCCTCGTCCAAGTCAAACGGACGAACATTGTTTATTTTCTGATTAGCTGTAGGTTGAGCTATGTTTAAACAATGTGCAACGTCAGCTTGGGTCAGTTCAAGCTCCTTCATTCTACCCTTGATCTTGTTCGTGTTTACCATATGCCAGCCTCCTTTCTTGTTGCATTATGCAACTTACTGCATTATCATAATAGCACATAACTTTTCACTTGTCAATAGCATTTTGCAACATTTTTTTATTTTTTTCAAAAAAGCTATTGCATTATGCAATTTAATGTGATATAATCATTATAACGAAAGCAGGTGAGCAAGATTTGAATACCGTAGAAATTGGAAATAGAATAAAAGCTGCAAGAGAAGAAAAAGGACTTACACAAGAAGAACTTGGTATCCGTCTTGGATTGAATAAATCAACTATCCAAAGATATGAGGCAGGAAAAATTCTCAGAATAAAATTACCTGTTCTTGAATCAATCGCTATTGAGTTGAATGTTAATCCTGAATATCTTGCATTAAAAACTGATGATCCTAGCCCTAAACATTCTTCTCATATTATAGACTCCAACGCAACCATACTCCCGCAAGACAACGTACATATAATACCTATATATGAGAGCGTGTCAGCTGGGTTTGGTGCTTATGCTGACGATTATATTGTGGGCTATATGCCGCTTTATATCGTCAACGAGGAAGAAGCTAAGAATACAATGTGCATTGTCGTTTCGGGGGACAGTATGTATCCGAAGATAGAGAACGGCGACAAGATACAAGTATTAAGGCAGGATTGGGCTGAGGACGGACAGGTAGTTGTTGCCCTTATCGACGGCGAAAACGGCGTTGTGAAGAAAATCAAGTATTCTGATGACAAGATAACCCTTGTATCATTCAATCCCGAATATCAGCCGAGAGAGTTTGTCGGTGCAGAAAGAGACCGCATAAGAATACTCGGCATTGTAAAAACAGTTATAAAATCCTTATAATAAAAAAATCCCCGCCAGCACCGCAAATACTGACAGGGATAGCACACAGAATTTTCTCCCGCATGATTACAAATACATTATATCACCAATTTAAGACAATGTAAATGATTTCATAAATTGTTTACAAATGTCGATTTATAGGGAGGAAAAAATATGACTTGTCCAAATTGTAAAGGCGAAAACGCACCAGGCGTAGCAGTATGTGAATATTGTGGTCACGAACTTCCGCAGCCACAGAAAATTGATAACAACGTTGAGCATAACAGCAATATCGTTCAGCACATCACATACGTTACAAACGTCCAGCAGGTCGCACCGCAAGCTCCTGTTGAGCAGATAAGCCCTAAGAGCAAAAGCACAGCTGAAATACTTTGCCTGCTGACCTTTTTAGGCTTGGGCGGTTTGAACAGATTTTATGTAGGCAAAGCTGGCACAGGTTTGCTGTACTTCTTTACTTTCGGAGGTTTCTTTATTGGAGCAATAGTTGATATGATAAATTTGTTTCAGGGAAACTTCACTGACGCTCAGGGCAGAGTGTTAAAATAAAATTCCCTGCTAGTATTGTAAATACTGACATGGAAGAAAAAAATCTCGCCCCCAAGTGCTACCAACACTCAGAGGCGAGCAGAGCGGATACTACCAATATCAGCTCAAAACGAACAAAACCCAATCACCACAAAAGGGCTTATTCTGCCCTTTTATTATACTGCATATTATTAAATATGTCAAGAAAATAGGAGGAAAAAATCAATGAAGATCGCAGCGGCTTACGTTCGTGTTTCCACCGAAGAGCAAACAGAGCTGTCCCCTGACAGCCAGGTCAAGCTCATTCGTGAATACGCCAAGAAAAACGGCTTTATCGTGCCGAAAGAATTTATCTTTCACGATGACGGCATTTCGGGACGTTCCACCGCCAAGCGGCAGGGCTTTAATCAGATGATAGGCACAGCTAAGATCAAACCAAAACCCTTTGACGCAATCCTGCTGTGGAAATTCAGCCGTTTCGCCCGCAATCGTGAAGACAGTATCGTCTATAAATCAATGCTCCGAAAGCTTGGTATCGACGTCATTTCTATCTCCGAGAATGTCGGTGACGACAAAATGTCCGTGCTTATCGAGGCTATGATAGAGGCAATGGACGAGTATTACAGCATTAACCTTGCCGAAGAAGTCAAGCGTGGTATGACGGAAAAGTTCGGGCGTGGTCTGAAAGTTTCAGGTCCTCCGCTGGGCTATGATATGAAGAACGGTGAGTTTGTGGTCAATGAGCAGGGGGCTGAGATAGTTCGCCGCATTTTCGATATGTACGTCAACCAAGATATGGGCTACCTCAATATCGCCCGTGAGCTGAACGCTGAGGGCATACGCACCCTGCATGGCAATGATTTTGAGACCCGCACTATCGCTTACATCATCAGAAATCCCGTCTATATCGGTATGCAGCGTTGGACGCCTGGCGGAGGTGGCTCAAAGGGTCACTACCGCTCTGCCGTAGCCGATAAAGTTGTTATTACTCAAGCTCACCACCCTGCAATTATCGACAAGGAGATTTTTGAAAAGGCTCAGCAGAAAGCTGCAAAGACTCGCAGACCATACGAACGCAGTGGATCCACCAAGCACGAGTATATGCTCAGGGGTCTGCTGAAATGTAGTTCTTGTGGCTCAAACCTTACAATGGCGTCGGTCAAGAGCGGCACTCTGCAATGCTATCAGTACGCTCACGGGCGGTGTAAGGAGTCCCATGCTATTACTATCGGTAAGATAGACAAGGCGGTCATAGAGGACATACAGGGGCTTGTGGACGGCACAGCGACCGATTACAAGCTTGTTGACCAATCCCCTGCCAAGCCGAAGAAAGACACGTCCAAGTTTGAGACACAGCTTGAACGAGAGCGAATGAAACTCGAACGAGTTAAGGCGGCATATGCAGACGGCATTGACACGCTGGAGGAATACAAACGCAACAAGTCGGAAGTCCTCGCCAGCATTGCAGAGCTGGAAAGCAAGCTCCGCCAAGCACAGCCGCCAAAGCCACAGCACACAGCCGACCGCCTGCCTGATCTGAAAGTCAGAGCGCAGGAAGTCCTCAAGGTTATAACCTCGCCTAATGCCACACCTATGGAAAAGAACAACGCCCTGCGGAGTATTGTTGACAAAGTTATCTTTGACCGCAAAACGTCAAGTATTGAAATGTATTATCTGTGTTGAAACGGCGTATTTAGGCGGTTTTAGAGTGGGTATAACTTTTTGAAGTCTGGTGGGGCGGACGGCGAGCTTGGTGCAGCGCTTCGCTATCTCAATCAGCGTTACTCAGCCCCCTGTCGTGAAGTGCAGGCAATACTCAACGATATCGGCACAGAAGAACTTGCCCACATCGAAATGATCGGCACTATTATCTATCAGCTGACCCGTGACCTCTCCCTCAAGGAAATAAAAGACAGTGGCTTTGACACCTATTTTGTTGACCACACTACAGGCGTTTACCCTATAGCCGCCTCTGGTGTACCATTTTCTGCGGAAATCTTCCAAAGTACCGGTGACGCTATTGCTGATATACACGAAGACCTTGCTGCTGAGCAAAAAGCCCGCCTGACCTACGACAACATTCTCAGGCTTGCTGACGATCCTGATGTCCGTGACCCTATCAAGTTTCTTCGTGAACGTGAGATAGTCCACTACCAGCGCTTCGGCGAAGGACTAAGACTTATTCAGGATATGCTTGACAGCAAAAATTTCTACGCTTTCAATCCTAGCTTTGACAAATAATAAAAAAAGCGGGCTGTTGTTATCAGTCCGCTTTTTTGTACATATATCAAAAATCTTCCTTGTCCATCTGCTTGCCGCTCCTGCTGACCTTTTTATTAAGTATCAGCGAAAAAGCCAACGTCGCCGCTATGAGTGCTATCATCACAAGCACTGATTTTATTGTCAAATGCTTCAACTGTGCTCCAATATATGTCTGCACAAGCATTTCAGGCATCACTCCCATTATCGAGCCAAGAAGATATGGTCTGTAAGGCATTCGCAGTGCGCCGTGTATCATTGAAACAAGGTCGCCCGGCACAACTACCACTGCCCTTGAAATGTAGGAGGCGAACAGATTATTGTCATGCCCATAATTTACAAGCTTTCGTGCCTTAGGATATTTCATCTCAATAACACGCATGATATCGCCACCCGATATCCTTCCCACAAGATAAGGAACAGTAAAGCAAACCGATAGTCCTATTACGTTCAACAAAATGCCCACCCAGAACGGATATATTGCACCCACGCACACAAAAATAGCTGCAAGCGGGAATACCACCGACAAAGACTTCAATCCATAAAATCCCAGAATAACAAATGCGGCAAGCCACAAATTGTCCGGGCAATAACTGAGTATCTCAGAAAACTCATGATCTTTCAGAAAAAGAGCACAGCAAAATATTATGATAATAGTTAAAGCAAAGGGTACATATCTTCCATATTTTCGCACAAACCTATCCAAAACTCCTCGCTCCTCTCCAATTCTTTAGGGTATTATACCATATTTGAATGTTCAATTAATTATCAATCAATGAAAACTGTGTTACAACTTTCGCTGTCAAAACAAATTTATACTTTATCGTTCGTCAAATTGACCAACCATTCTCATTTTTGCACAATATCCCACTATCACTATAATTTTTTATAAGTAGAATTATGTCGTCTTATGTCGTGAAGTGTTCTTAAACAAGTCGATTTCTGTTTTAATTTATGTATATCTGATTAATAGGTTAAATTTGTACAATATTGCTATTGACCAACGTACCAATTAATGTTATAATTAATTATAAGAATTATTTGGGAGGTATTTTTATGAGATACACAGTATACAACAAAGCAATGAAACGTCCAGTTTTTCAAACAAATGACCTTGTAGAAGCCATTGACTATACTCGTCGCCACCCAAGAAAGTCAAGACGACACTGCATATACGATGACAAACTAAAAACTTTTGATATAAAAAAAATAAGACTTGCCGCAGGAATATAAAACGCACAGGGTGTAGAACTCTGTGCGTTTTTAATGTATTTATGAATAAACAAGTCTTACAGTCACTCTGCTGTAACCACTCCATGTGCAGGTGAACAAGGTCAGATCCCAGTCGCTGCCACCACCTTTTATGAGCGATGGCGAATCCCAGCCGCTCAGCAGTTCGCTGTTTGTGACAGTATAGTTAAATTCTCTGCCGTAAACATCAGTGAAAATGACCTCGTCACCTGAGCTGAGCTTATCCAGCTTATCAAAAAAGCCTGTGTAATTGTGAGCGCAGATTATAAGATCATTGTCTACACGTCTGCCGCTGTACTGACAAGCTGCAGTATTCATTGCAGCATAGCTCCAGCCACGAGTCACAGGAAACTCCTGCCCCAGTGTCGGGAATGAAATCATGCCTATATATGAGTTGCCGTCAAGCACGATATCCTTATCCGGGTCATCTATCTCGCTATCCGTGGATCGACTATCGTCAAAAATGTCAAAGGGTGAACTGCTGTCGCTATCCTCTGCACTGTCTGAGATCTGCGTTTTCAGGTCACTCAGCACAGCCTCCATCCTTTTATTACTTTGCTTTTCATGAAAATAGTTGTAATAATTAAGGGATAATGCCGCCGCTATCAGCATTATCCCCATTATTATCAACAAAAGTCCTAGCTTTTTTTTAGTCACTATTTTTCTCCTGTTGTTAAGGCGAGCCTATGTGGTTTCGCCTTTATTTCTCTTTTCTGCTTACTCTCCAACCTGCCACGATAAGGATAACTCCACCGCCTATAAGTACAGGCACCGGCCAGTTGAGCGAACCAGTCTGTGGTATATTGTCAGGCGTTGAGCTTGATGAATCAGAGCCTGACGAGCTGCTGTCAGGTGTGCTTGAACTACTATCTGTATTACTCGAACTGTCTGACTTATATGTGTTCTCTATAAGAAACAGCTTGTCATTGTTTTTGGTAACAACTGTGTAGTTGGCAGGAATATCTATCTCCTTAACTGTCCACTCAGCCGCAGAATTGTCTTTCCAGAAATACTCCCAATTGTTGTCAGCGTTAAGAGTAACAGTATCGAAAAGCTTGCCATCACGATATATCTCCACCTTGATATTATCAGGTATGAGCTTTTCCTGACCATCAGGAACTATCCACGACTTTCTTACACCATAATCACTGTCCCCTGCTGGGATCTCTTCGTATGTGAACTTGGTGTAAACTGTTATCTGACCCTCAGCCACGATATCCTTATCTATCTCGATAAGTGACGGAGAAGGTGTAAACTTAGCTGTTGTGTTTTCAAAACTCTTGCCTGAAACAAGATACAGACCCACAGAATCAGCAGAAAGCTTTACTTCACCGTTTGCGTCCGTCTTGCCTGTTGAAACTGGTGTTATGCCATCGGTTTTTGCGTAGTTGTCGAGCGTATCAGCGACAGCCTGCATTTTTGAAGCGTCAGTAAAATCAGACATATCTATAGGATAATCGCTGAACTCGCCGGTAAGGACAAAGTCAGCTTCCTTACGCTCACCGACCTTATATATGCTCCACTCGGCATTACTAACAGTCGTTGTATCATTTTTGCACACTATATCCACATTGATATTATCCGCTGCAGAAGCTGAGATCGTCATGCTTCCCAAGGCTGAAACAGCCATTGCCGCCGTACACAAAACAGCCTTTGCAAGCTGAGAAAATTTAAGTTTCATCTTTGCTACTCTCCTTATCAGGTAGATTTTCAACATTATCGTCACTCTCTGGCTTATCCAGCATTGCCACAAGCTCATCATGAGAGATTTTTTTGCGTTTTGAATCCACAAACCACCACACAAGCAGTACCACAAACAATGGTATTGCTACAAAAGGCACGACCACAAGAGAATCGAGCTGAACAGCGTCTGCCGTTATTTTTGAAACACTCTTTGTATCGTCCGCAGTTTCAACTCTCTTTGCACGAACAAGAAGCCTGTGAGAATTGACTCCGTATGGTGTACAGGTAGTCAACGTAACATGATCCTCACCTGGAATAATGTTCAGCTTATCCATTTCATTAGGCAGAACTATATAAACAGCCTCGACCTCATATGTATAGACCTCTTTCAACACTGTTATAGTGAACTCATCGCCCTCTGCAAGCTTATCAAGGTCGCTGAAAAGCTTTGCCGAAGGCAGACCTCTATGTGCTGAAATGACCGAATGAGTGTCCGCTCCGCCAACAGGCAGGCTCGAACCCTGCAGATGTCCCACAGCGACATTTAACACGCCGTCACTTGTGCCATGATAAATAGGCAACTCCACCCTTATAGTCGGAATGGAAATATAGCCCATAACACCCGTCCCCGTGATATCTAGGATATCCTCATAGCCCTTGACCTTATCATAATCAACAAAAGGTCGGGCAAGCTTTGCTATCTCTTCATTATATTTTCTGGCACGGCTGAGTATCTCTTCATTCTCCTTGTCAGAAAGGTCATTTGCCGCTTTCTGATAAGTCGCCACTGCACGGCTTTGCGTTTTTGAATTCCACCAATCGCTTATTGTTGGATATAACATCACGGAGAGCCCCACAAGCAATAACAAGACCAATAAAATTGTAGTTGATTTACCGCTTTTCTTCCTCATGGAGTCCTCCCTGATGCCTGCCGACCGAGATCGGCAGGACAAAGGTAAAAATAAATTCAAAAATTAGTCGTTCTTAGCTCTCTTCTTAGCAATGAGAAGCACACCTGCGCCCAGTACGATAGCTCCGCCTACACCGTAGAAGATCTGAGTACCGATACCGCCAGTTGTTGGAAGTGAGCCGCCCTTCTGGTTTATGATCTTAACTGTTGAACCGCTTGTGCCTGAATCAGTGCCGTCGAGCATACGAATGGACTGAAGCGTATTAGCAGGATCATATGTTGTGTCAAACTTGAACTCATATGGATCAGCTCTGTTATACTGAGCAGGAGCTTCTGTCTCAACAAGCTTGTAAGTTGTCTGATCATCAATGCCCTTGATAGTGAACTTACCTGTTGCGTCTGTCCAGATAGTATCTACAGAGCCTGCCTCATCGCCAATCTCAAGTCTGTAAACATTGTCTTCTATCTTGACAAGTCTAATAGCATCGCCGTGTTTATCCCTAAGCTGGAATGCAGCACCTGCAAGAGGCTCGCCATTTTCGTTTACCTTGTTACCAACAAGTGAGAATGTCCAGTCATAAACTGTGACCTTAGGTGTTTCGCCGTTCTCCTTACCTGTTGTGTCCTGAGGATTGTTTGAATATGTCAGATAAGCTGTGTTAGGGTTATTGTCTTTTGAATTAGGAAGTGTACCTGTTACAACGTTAGCGTTCTCGTTGAGTTTAGCAGAATAATAAGTTTCGATCTTAGCAACTGTAGGATAGTTCTTTACAAGTTCCTTAATATCGAAAGTAACATAGAAAGACTCCTTATAGTCGGTTGTACTGCTGTCGTCGCCAACTGTTGTGTTAGGACCTACTGTAACAGAAGTGATCTCCTGACCGTCAGCGTCATAGTACTTGTATGTAAGGTTATCATTGAATGTAAAGCCCTCGCTGAGCTGGTCACGAACTGTGTATGTATACTTGTCATAAGCTGATACATCGCTTGGTATAGTTGTTGTGATCTTGAATTCTACATCGTCACCGATTGCGTTGTCACCAACATCGCCCCATGAGTCACTCTCATTGTGCTTGATCTGCTTTGTAAGTGTTGGCTTTGTCCTCTTTGGAGTAACGTTTGTTGTGCCTGAAACGTTAAGGATAAGAGCTGAGTTAGCCTTATCAACACCATTATTTTCTGTTGCATCGACAACGAGATAATAGCCAGCATTTGGAAGCGGAATAGTGTACTCACCGTTATCTTCATAGGCGGTTACAGACTTATTGTCGATGATGCAGCCAGAAGCGGCTTTTGCAAACTTGGCAGTATCTTCCTTTGTCCAATGATCTGCGTCTGAGATTATCTTTGCAACGTCTACTGCGCTCTCGGCACTGTCGAACTGTGACATATAAGTGCTAAGGCCAGGAGTTTTCAGGCTGGTAAGCAGAGCATCGCCATTAATGCCTTTGCCCCACTTGATAGTATTTGTTGCAGATGCCTGGTCAAAGATCTGATAAGCCTTATATACTCTGTTTGTATCAGAATCCTTGATAACAATGTTATTAACGCCAAAATCAGCAGTAGCAAATACTCCGAATGCTGATGTTGCAGCAATAGCTGAAACTGACATAACGGTTGCAGCGGCAAGAGCTGCGAATTTCTTCATCTTCATAATAAATTATCCTTTCATATTTGATTATTTATAGCGTTTTTTTGCGACGCTTTGTAACTAAAAGTATTGTTGCAGCAACAGTGACTGTTCCGCCTGCTGCCACGAATGGGATAACACCCATGCCGCCTGTTTCAGGCAGCTCTCCCAAGGTTTCCTCAGAGTTGTTATAGACCTGAACATACTGATCACCGTTCTTTGTCATATCAATGCAATTCTCATTTTCTGAGCCATTGTATCTGTAGTAAGCTTTGTATGACGATGTGCTTATCGGCTGACCGTTCACGTCTATCTCCTCAAACCAATAGTAATACTTATTGCCCTTGATGTCATTTTCTTCAAGAGAAACGGCATTTGACCAGTTGTTATCAGCCGTGAGCGTTATCTGCTTCCACAAGAATACTTCACCACTAGGTATCGCATCTTTATTAGGAACAGGTGTAACGTTCGTCTTCTCAGGTGTGCCAAGATCATTAGCTGTTACCTCATAAGAGCAACTGCTATCATCATTGACCTTTGCTGTAAGCTCAACTGTAACATCGGAAGTAATACCGCTGAGGTCAACTGTGAACTTGCTGGAATTATAAAGATCAGCAACAGACACACTTATATACTTACTTGAAGCGCTCCATGACGCAACACTCTGATTTTTGTCACCGTCCCAAACATCCTTATCTCTGTAGAACTCAGCAAGAACATCGCCAGACGAATTGATAAGCCTTACTCCGGAATATTTCATATCGCCCCTTTCGAGCCATGCGTTATTAAGGGTGAAGCTGAACTTAGCTGAGCCATACATGGTATACTCAGAGGCAAAGCTTCCGTTCTGAGCCATTTCTGCACCATTGCTTGTAAGGATCTTGAATTTAACATTCTGTCCCTTATCCATTGTGCCTGTAAACTTGTTATATTTTTCAGGCACATCAGCCTTATTTGTTGACCTATAGATATTGAACGTTACCTTATCATTGGTATGGGTATTGCTATCGCCGTCAGACCATGCCTTTTGCAGGCGAACATCCATATTTTCTACCTTCTGCGGGTTCTTGGTATTGACGATCGTATCAAAGCCCGTGGCACTGCCGTTATTTGAATAAGTATACGTAACGCCAAAGCCGTCAGGTATATTCTTTTCAAGAACATAGTAATACTTGTCCTTGTCAAGACCGTCAAGAGCTACCGTCCAATTCTTAGACTTTTCCAGAGAAACAGTTTTTATAAGTTTGCAATCTGTTGGTATTCCGTTATCTCCATTCACTCTTGAAGTTGAATTTGGTGCAACAGAGGACTCATAAACATCTGCCTCGATCTTGTCGATACCAGCAGGAAGCTCGCTGTCAGCAAGCTTGTTTCCAAGCTCATCACGCCATTCCTTCGTAATGTTAAGTCCCTTGACGTTCGTAACTGTAACATCAGTGTTTTTGCTCATTGCCGTTGCACTGTATACAGCCTCATATCCTGTTGCAAGATCGATCTCTTTGATATAGTAGTAAAGCTGCTTGTAATCATTGCCGACCTTTGTATATCCAGGAAGCTTTGTCCACTCATGTTTCCAATTGTTAGCTTCGTTAAGAGTTACCTCAGCACTGCCCCACTGAATATCATCTGGAACACCGCTTAAAACCTTAGTTGTAGACGAGCCAAGAAGAAACTTTACGCTCTCTGCCGAATGATTGCCGTTTCCATCGCTCCAAACCTTGCTTGCAGTTATCTTAAACTCTTTCAGCAGATTTGTTACTCTGAACATATCTCCGTTCTTCACGAACTGATATCCGTCCTCACCGACTTCACTTGGAACTACAGCCGGACGCACTTTAAAAGCAAAATATATAGGAGTTTCGTCAAGAAGATAACCCTCTGGACTTTGCTTTTCTATAAGCTTATAAAGATGACCCTCAGTATCTCCGGTGCCTGCGGCAGGTTCAAGGTCAAGGTTGTATGACCCGTCAGCATTTACATTGAATGTCTGCGCCTTATCCTGCGCCGAACTTCCCCAGATAACTGAATTTCTGTCTTTCGCAGCATTTTCTTTGAAATCTACTGCCGGGAGCCAATCGTATGTGCCATTTTCCAGCTTAGTGTATCTGTAGATCTCAAAAGAAGCCTTAAGCATAATACTATAGTCTCCGCTGTCTACCTTCATAAGCTTAAATGGCTCAACAGTTGTTGATGACGCCTTTGACTGATTTATCAACTCAAACTCGGAATCATTATCTTCACTGTCATTTACAGCAGAGCCGTTTGTGTCAAATGATATATTATTGAACACATGGACTTTATAGCCATCGTTCTCAGCGTCCTCATCATTTGCAGGACTTCCTGTATAAACGTAAACTAATTTCAGGTGACGCTGATCTGGAACGTTTATTTCAAGTTTCTTTACAAAATCTCGTGTCTTCGCAGTCAGTGCGGAACACTTTACAGCCGAAAGCATTTTTTCATTGCTGACTTCAGTGTTTGAAAAGCCGCTGCTATCCCTGTATTCATATTCGACTCTGAAAACACCGCCCGCCTTCTCAGAAGAAACCTCTTCCACAGGGACGGATATGCTTGAGCCAAAATCTGACCACTCGCTTCTCTTGTTGGCAAAGGCTTTTACTTCTTTGAAGCTGTTGCCGTCCATATAGCCATAAGCCACATAGTAACTCTTTATATTTCCGGTTTCGTAGCCTTCAGGCAAAGTTAGATCAATAGTACCCTTAGCGCCAACAATACTTTCACTTGGAATAAAGTTAGCGATAAACTTGCCCTTTTCGTTGGTAATAACATCTGCACTGCAAGAAACTGTGCTGTCAACTGCCTCCGGATCTGATATCACATAACTGTAATCACTCACAGCAAGCTCTGCACCCGTATCTGCGTCAAATACCTTGATAGACTTCAGATCCATGTCAACAGCGGAATTGCCATTTATGCTTACCGTTTTTGTCTGAACGTTACCCTGAGCGTCCTTTGTCTTAACTACAGCCGTGCCTCCGCACTTGATAACATCGTTGAGAGTTATCATTCCGTTTGTTGAGCATTTGAGCTTTTTAGGGTTAACATCAATGGTATAAGTTATCTCACAGCCGGTGGACTTCGGAGAAGAAGTTTTCTTCAAGTTCTTTTCCTTAACTGTCTGCGTCTGGCTTCTCTCCGGATATTTTCCAGCTTTATCCTGGACTGTGTTTTTGAACGCTGCAGTACCATTCTTGTAAACACCATTCTTAACATCATCAACCTTTACAAGAGTGCTGTAATAGAACGTCCAATACGTAGTGCTATATCCGGTTTTTACTAGGTTTATCTTATTTGTACCCTTATCATAGGAATATCTAAACTGATACCAAGGAGTCGTCGTAAGCTGATTGGTTGAAGAACTGCCGCCAGTTGAATATTTCAGATAATCATTATTCTCATATAAGATCATGCCAGATGGCAAAGTATCCACGATCTCGACATCTTCCTCATACTCATAAGTGCCGTCCTTATTGACATCAAGCCGCCAATCAAACCTGTAATACTCAACACCATTTACAGTAACAACAGGCAGGCTGCTAAGATCATGCACTGTGTCGCCTGCTGTGCTGCTTGCAGCGTCATACTTTTCATAAGGTGCTTTGGAGCTGTCGCCTATAGTAAACTTAGTCTTATCTGCACTAGGCTCGAATGTTTCACCTTTATAAGTAGCCTTGTTATTTACATTTATAATAGTACCCTCGTCAAGACCTGTTACATCTACGGTACTGCTATACTGTATCTGCACAAGGTTTATATTGTCAAATTCTTCACTATCATTGAACTTTATCTCAAACGAAGTGTTGTCGGCATTAGATACTACAGTGTAATTTGAACTGTCAAGCGGTTCATAGCTTCCTGTTCCATTTCTCTGAACATACATGATAATGGAATCAGTGTCAAGAACGCTCTTTATTGACTTACCATCATTTGACGTAGCGTTCATTATATCGCTTATAGTCTTGCCCCTAAAGGAACCGTTTGTCTGCTTGACCTCTACCTGCCACTTATATGTAACACTGCTTCCGTCCTGAGAAATGTCAAGAACTGTTTTTGACTTCTCGTTTACAGGTTTATAGTAAACTGTCTTGTCAGAATGGAATCCGTCAATTCCTGCAGTATTTTTCACTGCATAATTTCCATTGCTGTCAGGGTCGCCAAGATCATAGTCAGCAACCTTTGTTTCATAGGAAATAACTACCTCGTTATTGTCACCTATTCTGTCAGGCAAAACAAGCTCACCGTCACTTGCAACTGTTGCATCAAAGGTATCATTTCCAACCTTTATGCTGACAATCTGTCCTGCTTTAAGCATATTGTCAGTTATTGTCTTGCCTTTAAGGGTAGAATTTTTGTCATTACATTTAACAGTTACTTCCCATTTGAGTATACCTAACGTGTTATTATCTATCCAACCACTTTTTGATATCTGATACCTATTATAAACAGTTTCACTTGATGTGATATCAGACCATGGTTGGCTTTTATCAGGTCTTTGCATTTTAACTGTATTTGTAGTTTCCGCCTTGTCAGGATCGATAGCTGTCACATACTCGATAGTAATTTTTGACGCTGTTGTTTTATCGTCAAACGTAAACGTGTTTCCATTAAGTGTGTACTTTACATCTGAACCATCATCAGCTTTAAGTGCAAAGCTTCCTGGCTTTGCATCAGGAAATGCTTCATCATAAAGGTGATAGCCCTTGAGGTCTGCACCGCTAGGGTTGCTTACAACAATTTCCCATGTGACTTCGTTATTGTCGTAGTCAACATTCTTGCCTGTTTTTGAGATCTTATCCTTCTTTGACTCAGAATAAATAATTTTATCTGCTTTTACTCCATTTCCGTCCTTATCATATGTGGTGGATTTGTTTTCCACCTTACCTGACATAACGAAATTCGGGTCGCTTGTAGGATATGGGGTCGTGTAGCTTATGGTAACATTTTCTTTGCTGAATCCATCGCTGAAAACAAACTTTCCGCTTGACGCGTCATAGCTTCCTGCACCCTCAGGTGAAACAGTGAAGCTTCCGTCAACAGCATCCTTAAAAAGCTCGTCCTCGATCCTGTCAAGAGGCTTCTTTGCAGGATTGTCAACTGTGATAGTCCACCTAACTCCGTCAGCAGTTTCGCTTGCGTCTTTTATGGCAGACATAGTGAGCGGAGTAAAACCGTCTATTTCAACCGTCTGACCACCTATCTCAACAGTGGTCTTATCACCTGTATCTGTATCCTTACGCTTTACATTACCCTCAAAGCTTGCCTTACCGCTTATAGCGTCCTTCTCATTTTTATGTTGATATCGCTCGTCAAACTCAATAAAAAGATACTTCTTTCCATCTATCTCGTCGACTCTGTACTTACCTGAAATTCCATGTCCTTCATCGAAGTGAGTATCCTCGACATCGCCCCAGGTTCCGTCTGACGGTATACCGCCCTCGGGCAGGCTAACATTATCGTCGATAGGGAAATAAATATACCTATTGGTCATTTCGCCCTTGTCAAAATCAAATTCTACATTGAATTCGATCTTTTTAGATTGGTCTTTTCCTGAACCGACCGCATCATAGGATTTTATCGTGACGCTATTCGCATCCTTATAAGAATAGCTTCCGCCGTTATAGGAAACATCTCCACCTGCCACGGAAGTACCCTCAGTGGCACTTATTGCAGGCATAACAAGACTTGCCAGCACCGACACTGTCATAACTACAGACAGCACCACACCGAACAAGCGGCTGCGTTTTTTCCTTTCATTTTCTTTTAGATATTGCCGAACTTTACCGTTAAAATTCTGCAAAACGGATCACTCCCTCCGAATTTATACACTATTTATGATAAACGCTAGTCCACTGTGCCTATCCTTTTAAAAGGATATATCCTCAGTGAGACCTTTCCAAGCACTGCTTCCTCAGCAATACAGCCTATCCTCTTTGTACGGCTGTCAACAGACGTAGATCTGTGGTCGCCCATAACGAATATTCTCTCGTCAGGCACCTGATAAGGCAACTCGATATCACATTCTCCCAGAGCTTTGCCGTCAACATACGGCTCATTCAAGGTTTTTCCGTTGACGATAACAGTACCGTCCTCCTTGATATCCACCACATCTCCTGCTGTAGCGATAACACGTTTCAACAGTATCTTATTGTTATAATAGAACGCAACTATATCGCCCTTCTGAAAGCTTCCACGCTTTCTGCACACCACCAGCTCGTCGTCATGCAAAGTCGGCGTCATACTTGTACCCGTTACTCTCAAAACAGGCAAAAATAACATTGATATGATCACTGCTGCCGCTGCCACAACAAGAAGCGACGCCACGGTGCTGCGGAGTATCCTCAGATATTCCCGCCTTTCATGATGCTTTTTTACCACCCGCTCAAGTGTCTGGACATCAGGAAGCTCAGGTTTTTTTAACACCTCGTTCTTGCTATCTGCTGCCATGATCTTCCTCCACTACCGGCTGCTCAACAACCAGCTTGTGACCTGTCAGTGCAGCTACCTGCCGCTCCAGCCTGTCAAGTCGGTCAGTGATACTTTTTTTATCTTCGAGCTTTTGAAGAAGCTTTTCATTCTCTGTGTTAAGCTTATCATATTCTTTTCGTAGATAAAGCATTAACTCGAGCAGCTCATTTTTTGACAATTTTTCAAGCGCCTTATCCTTCAAAAGCCTCACCTCCGACGCAGTATGCCTATATAATTACAAGTATTATATCACTTGATTTTCCATTTGTCAATCCCACAATATATCATATTTGTATTTTATTACATATAAATATACTGATAGTTTACACAATATTGATTTATCATTTTTATAGTGCCGGCAGATGATAAAACGGCATATTTATTAGCCTTGAACATGAAACAATACGAAACCTGCGTTTTTACGCTAATTGCAACTTTCCCCCAAAAAATCTTTCCTATTTTGATTATAGCAACCTGCATAGTCAATATTTTAACATTGTATACTAATACTGTATTTATTAATATTTTGTAAACTTTGATAAATAAATTTCTATCATTAGCCAAATATTAATTCAGCCCCAGATTGGTCCTTATTTAACGACAACTGTTCACTGCAAAGTAAATAAACTTTACACATCTATATTGACAAGCTCCTGAACTTTACACGTTCGATAAAGCAAGAAAAAATCGGCAAATTTCATGTATTCACCGATCTATCATCAATTTTGCTTTCTCACAACAGCATATTCATCATCAAGCCTGTAATATGGACAGCTATATTCGCTGTCGCTCATTGATCTGTATGCTTCGTCCTCGTCAAGATCGACCATGCAGCAGTAACATTCACAATCCTCATCAAAAACGTAATTCACACAGCTTTCGCAACGGCTGACTATTTTCTTTGCCTTTGTCATAACAGCCTCCTATTTAAGCACCTTTTTAAGTATACTATTTATAAATACAAGTGCGTCCTTCATTTTTTTCATATCACTATCTGAAACGCTGGAAAATTTACCAAGTATATCATCAAGTATCTCGTTTTTCATCTTTTCCATAAAGCGCATAGCTTCGTCAGTGAGCCTGATGTTGATAACTCTGCGATTATCGGGGTTTTGCATTCTGATAACAAAGCCCTTGTCAACAAGCTGTGCCACAGCCCTTGTTGCCTGCTCATTAGAAGTGTTTATCTTGCTTGCAAGCTGTGACATTGTGAGCGTTCCCTCAATACATAGTGACAGCATTATTATCTGCTGAGTTCTTGTTATATCATACTTTTTCTTATCAAACGTATCAAATACCAATTTTCTGCTGAGAGGGTATATCTCATACATTGACATGATACATTCACGACGTACATTGTCTACCATTTTTACTTCCTCCACATAAAGCTAATTATAACGTATTTTCGTTGATTTTTCCACACACAGTAATTATAACATACGCTTCTCATTTGTCAATAGCAGAAATATATCAATATTTGATTTTGTTAAGTTATTCTTTTAGGGGTTTTGTTTATGAAGATAAATTATATGCGCATGGCAAGTTTTAGAATTTTACCAATTTACAAAAAGTTCAGTCGAAATTTCTGTAAATTATAGCTGCCAGCTTAACACAAGACGGTAAGAATGTGGTATAATAGTTAATGAAGTAAAAATAGATTATGGAGGTTTAAAGTATATGTTGTGTACTGAGTGTAAAAAAGAGCAAGAAAAACGTATTCCTAACGAGGAAAAAGAAAATGCACAGCCCGCCGAGAAAGTGTGCAGCGATGTACATACAACACTGAAATCAAAGCGTTCAGCCGCCTTGATACTTTTGACTGGTGCTACGCTTATGCTTATAATAGTGTTCATTCTTTTTTGGCTTATCATGTTGCCGAATCTGCCACAAGACAACAGCGTCCTTGCGAATAACTGTGCTAATATATGCCAGACCGCTAAGGAATATATTGGGATCTGATCTTCAAGACGATCTGCTCCTACCTTCGGGCGGGAGTTTTTTTGCTTTATGGCGATTTTACAAGCTTTTTACGGCACCTGCATTGACATCATATGCGTTTGGCGGTATAATAATACAGTATGATATAAGATGCCTTTCTTACGATAGGAGTTAGGAGAAATAAGAATATGAATAACAAGGTCTACGATAACAGAGAGTTATCATGGCTTAAATTTAACGAGAGAGTTCTTGAAGAAGCTCAGGACAGTGCTACACCGCTTCTTGAAAGATTGCTTTTTCAGTCGATATTTGCAAGCAATCTTGACGAGTTTTTTAGGGTGCGTGTGGGCTCACTTTATGATTCCTCGCTTGTGGACGACGATCATAAAGACAACAAGTCCAAAATGCGTCCATCTGAACAGCTTTCAGCAATATTTGAGCGTGTTCATGAGCTTATACCAATAAAAGATAAGACATACAAAGCTATCTGCGAGGAACTGGAGCTTAAAAATATAGTACATAAAAACATAAAGGCTCTCACTGAACAGGATAAGAAATTTCTTGAAGCTTATTATGCCTATGAGGTCAAGCCGTTTCTTAACGCCTTTATTATCGATAAAAGACACCCTTTCCCGTTTCTTGCAAATCAAAGTATTTATGCGGTTGCAAAACTCGCTTCAAAATCTGCCGTCACAGTGGGTATAGTTAGCTGTAACGAGAAATTCCAGCGTGTGATCTTTCTTCCTGATGACGAGGGGTGCATAAGCTATATCCTTGTAGAGGAGCTTATTCTCCATTATGCCGACAAGGCATTTGAGGGCTATAAAATAGAAGAAAAGGCTCTTATGAGAGTGACACGAAACGCCGACATCGACGTTGACGAGGGCTTTGACTCGGAACTTGATTTCAGACAAAATATGTCTGAGCTTATCAACAAGCGTAAACGCCTTTGTCCTGTAAGATTGCAGCTTTCAAAGCAAATATCCGACACTGTGCTAAACGAACTGCTTTCAAGGTTGGAGCTTTCAGAAAAGCAAGTCTTTGTGGAGAAAACTCCCCTTGATATGTCCTATGTGTTCGCTGTGTTTGACAAGGTGGCAGACAGAAAAGAGCTTTTTTTTCCGAAGCAGGAGCCGCAGCCCTCTGCGATGATAGACCCGTCAAGGTCAATGATAGAGCAGATAGACGAAAAGGATCTTTTCCTGCACTATCCTTATGAGTCCATAAAGCCTTTTATCAGGCTCCTTGACGAGGCGGCAAAGGACGATAGCGTTACGTCTGTCAAAATGACTTTGTATCGTGTGGCGAAGAACTCCAAGGTCATAAAGGCGTTGTGCAACGCCGCAGAAAATGGCAAGGACGTGCTTGTGCTTGTAGAGCTGAGAGCACGTTTTGATGAGGAAAACAATATAGGGTGGTCAAAGCTGTTGGAGGAGTCAGGCTGTCATGTAATGTATGGTCCGCAGGGACTTAAAGTCCATTCAAAGCTTTGTCTTATTACAAGAAAAGTTGGTGACAGCGTAAAGTACACTGTTCAGGTGGGTACAGGAAACTACAACGAAAAGACCGCAGGGCTTTATACCGACCTTTGCCTTATGACATCAAACAATGACATTGCTCAGGATGCTTGCGAGGTGTTCAGAACGCTGTCAATGGGCGAGCTTGTGGAAAGCTCAAAGGCACTTATGGTCGCTCCCCACTGTCTGCAAAATAAGGTAGTGGAGCTTATGGATAATGAGATAAGCATTGCAAGAGCAGGCGGTGAGGGATATGTTGCCGCAAAGCTCAATTCTCTTACTGATAAGGTGCTTATGGACAAGATAATAGAATGTTCTCAGGCAGGCGTGAAGGTAGAGCTTGTTATAAGAGGTATATCCTGCCTTGTTGCAGGTGTGGAGGGCGTTACTGACAATGTGCAGATACGCTCAATAGTGGGCAGATATCTTGAACACGCAAGGATATATATTTTCGGCACAGGTGTTCGCAAAAAGGTATACATATCCAGCGCAGACTATATGACAAGAAACACCACAAGGCGAGTTGAGGTCGCCGCACCTATCCTCAGTGAAGAAGTAAAAAAACGTGTCCTCGATATTTTTGACACCCAGATGCAGGACAACGTAAAAGCAAGGATAATGCAGCCTGACGGAAAATATGTCCGTGCAGAGCGTGGAGATATCGCCATTGACGCACAAAGCAGATTTTACGCTGAAGCATACGCCAATGCACCAAAGCCTGCTCCTGTTAATGATTCAAAGGCTGTCGAACCTGAAAAGGAGAAAAAGGGCTTTTTAGGCTGGCTCAAAAGGCTTTTCAGAAGAAAAAAGAAATAATATATAATGCGGTCATATTCTATATGGCTGCATTTTTTGTACAAAAAAAGGGACAGACTTTCGCCTGTCCCTTAAATTTTATTTATTACTTGTTGTCAGCAAAAGCGTTGTTGATAGCTGAAACAAGACCCTTGATAGAAGATACGATGATATCTGAGTGTCTGCCGACGCCCCAATACATCTTATCACCGCAGGAAATTCCAACATACGAAACAGCCTCAGATGTTGACTTTCTTTCAAGAGCGTGTTCTGTGTATGTTTCCACGGTAAAATCAAAGTTCAAAGCCTGCTTGATAGCATTTGCCACAGAGTCAAGACGTCCGTTACCCTCTGCTGTATGATCGTCTGTTACGCCGTTTACTGAAGCTGTAATAGCGGCGCAGATAGTGCCATTCTGCTTCTGAACATAGTGTGCTTCAGGAATATCAACAGGTGCGCACTTGTTGAGGTACTCGTCCTTGAATATCTTGTAGACCTCATCAGGCATAAGCTCCTTGTGCTTGTGGTCTGAAACAGCCTTTACCTTATAGCCAAAGTCCTCTCTCATCTTCTTTGGAAGATCGTAGCCGAACTGATTTTGGAGGATAAAGCCTATTCCTCCCTTGCCTGATTGCGAGTTTATTCTGATAACGTCACCGTCATACTCTCTGCCAACGTCATGCGGATCGATAGGAAGATAAGGAACTGTCCACTTGTCACAGCTCTTTTCTTTTCTCCAGTTCATGCCCTTTGCGATAGCGTCCTGATGTGAGCCTGAGAATGCAGCGAATACAAGTGCGCCTGAATATGGGCTTCTGTCATAAACCTTCATTCTTGTAACTCTCTCGTAAAGCTCTACCAGTGCAGGCATATCTGAGAAGTCCAACTTAGGGTCAACTCCGTGAGTGTACATATTAAGTGCGATAGTAACGATATCGGCATTGCCTGTTCTCTCACCATTGCCGAAACAAGTACCCTCTATTCTGTCAGCACCTGCAAGCAGACCCATTTCGCAGTCTGCCACTGCACAGCCTCTGTCATTATGTGGGTGAAGTGAAACTATAACGTTCTCTCTGTTGTGAAGAGTGTCGCACATATACTCTACCTGCTGAGCATAAACATGAGGCATTGACATTTCAACTGTTACAGGCAGGTTGATGATGACCTTGTTATCAGGTGCAGGCTGCCAGATGTCGATAACAGCGTTGCAAATATCTCTTGCAAACTCAGGCTCTGTGCCTGTGAAGCTCTCAGGAGAATACTCGAATACGATATTGCCCTTTGCGTGCTTCTTATACTCGTTACAGAGCTTTGCACCGTCTGTAGCTATCTTGATTATCTCTTCCTTAGACTTTCGGAAAACCTGCTCTCTCTGTGCAACAGATGTTGAGTTATAAAGGTGGACAACAGCGTTCTTTGCACCGTCGATAGCTTCAAATGTTTTCTTTATGATATGCTCTCTTGACTGTGTAAGCACCTGAATAGTAACATCATCAGGTATCATGTTCTTCTCAATAAGTGTGCGGCAGAACTCATACTCTGTTTCAGAGGCGGCAGGGAAACCTATCTCTATCTCCTTAAAGCCTATCTCAACGAGCTTTGTGAAAAACTCCAGCTTTTCTTCAAGGCTCATAGGAATGATAAGAGCCTGATTTCCGTCTCTCAGGTCAACAGAACACCATGCAGGAGCGTGGTCAACATACTCTTTTTCAGCCCACTTCATGCACTTTACAGGAGGCATATAATAGCCTCTCTCATACTTTTCTACGTTTTTCATGTCAGATCCTCCTTATAAATATAAAGCCGATAATTATTTTGATAGTGATGTGGAAAAGGGCATAAAAAAAATCGCCACTCCTACCAAAAAGGAGAGACGAGCTTTGCCGTGTTACCACTCTCATTCATATACGGCTCACACCGCATATCTCAGCCGCATCTATCAATGCGTATCTCTATAACGGGAGAACCCGTGAGCGGCTAATAAGATTTCACCGTTCAGGCTCGGGGACGAGTTATCACAAATTCCGCATACCGTCTTGCACCCACCGACGGCTCTCTGTAATGTCAGAACTTTGCTTTTGTTCCTGTCAACGCCTTTGTCATATTGTTTTTATTATACCCATACTTCCCGCTTTTGTCAATAGGACAATTGTCGATTTAACAATTTGTTAATATTCGGTGCTAAATCGTTTTTCCTGACGTTAAATGTAGGGGTAGGCGTCCCTTGCAAAATAATCTTAAAATATTCTTATTACGCTTTTCAAATGCTTAAAAGTATCTTAATTAGCCTGTCTGTCGGTTGACAAAGAATAAGCAATGGTCTATAATAATAGATGCTGGCTGAGGGGGTTACCACTCATACTTTTGTACAAAAGGGGATCTATAACATGATATTTGAAAGCATTAAAAAGCTTGTAACATATGGTCTGGAAAGCGGACTTATTGAGGAGAGCGACAGAGTTTATACTACAAACAGGCTTCTTGAAGCCCTTGACCTTGAGGAATATGACGAACCAGCGGAGGAGTTTTCTGACGTTGATCTTGAAAGCACTCTCAAAGAGCTTCTCGATTACGCTGTGGAAAAGGGCCTTACAGAAAATTCTATTGTATACAGAGATCTTTTCGACACAAAACTCATGGGGCTTCTTACTCCAAGACCGTCAGAGGTAGACACAAAGTTCTGGGGACTTTACAACCACCAGTCTGCAAAGGTCGCAACTGACTATTTCTACAAGCTTTCGCAGGACACGGACTACATAAGAAGATACAGAGTAAAGAAAGATATGCGCTGGATAGCTCCAACAGAGTACGGCGACCTTGATATAACTATCAATCTTTCCAAGCCTGAAAAAGACCCGAAAGCCATTGCGGCGGCAAAGCTTGCAAAGCAGTCGGGATATCCTAAGTGCCTGCTGTGCTATGAGAACGTGGGATATGCAGGACGAGTGAACTCCCCTGCAAGACAGAATCACCGTGTTATATCCCTTAAAATAAACGGCACAGACTGGGGACTTCAGTATTCCCCATATGTTTATTACAACGAGCATTGTATCCTTTTCAATAAGAAGCATACGCCTATGGTAATAGACCGTTCGGCATTTGAGAAGCTTTTTGACTTTGTCAGACAGTTTCCGCACTATTTCATAGGTTCAAACGCTGACCTGCCTATCGTTGGCGGATCTATCCTTTCACACGAACATTTTCAGGGCGGTCATTATACTTTTGCAATGGCGAAAGCCCCTGTTGAAGAAAAGATAGTTTTCAAGGGCTTTGAGAACGTTGACGCTGGTATCGTAAAATGGCCTATGTCCGTTATCAGAATAAACAGCGAGGACAAAAACGCTCTCGTTGACCTTGCTGACAAGATACTCAAAGCTTGGAGAGGCTACACCGACGAAGAAGCATTCATTTACGCTGAAACTGAAGGCGAGCCGCACAACACTATCACACCTATTGCAAGAATGAGAAACGGCAGATATGAGCTTGACCTTGTGCTTAGAAACAACATCACAACGGAGGAATATCCTCTTGGCGTTTATCACCCCCATCAGGAGCTTCATCATATAAAGAAAGAGAATATCGGTCTTATCGAAGTAATGGGTCTTGCAGTGCTTCCGTCAAGACTTAAAGGCGAAATGGAGAAGCTTGCTCAGGTTCTGGTCACAGAGGGAACAGAGGGTGTACGCCGTGACAAGCTGATAGAAAAACACGCTGACTGGGCTGAGGAGATATCAAAGAAAAACAATATAACAGCCGAGAACGTTCACGAGGTCTTGCAGAAAGAAATAGGCATCGTGTTCGCAAAGGTGCTTGAACATGCAGGCGTTTATAAGAGAAACAAAGACGGAAAAGCTGCATTTGAAAGATTTATAGACTATGTGAACAACAAGTAATAAAGAAAGAGGTGAACGCCCGTATCTCGCAGAAGAGATCCTGCAAGGGTGCGGGCATTTTTATGCTCAGATTTACAAGACAGCATATAAAGGAAACAGCAATAATTCTGGCAATAGTCATTTTTATAGGCACACTGTGCTTTTTAGGCTACAAAAGGCATATAAGAGATACGATCAATCAGGCTTATGACGTTACGCCTATATCCGCCATACAGTTACAGCTTGCTTCGTCATCAAAGGCTGATAAGCTTATGATAGTGGCTCACCCTGATGACGAAGTGCTTTGGGGCGGAGGACATCTTTATGATAAAGGCTATCTTGTTGTGTGTGTAACAAACGGAAGAAATAAGGTGCGTTCTCAGGAGTTCAAGGACGTGGTGACTGCCTCGGGCAACGAGTGTATAATGCTTGAATATCTTGATAAAGTCAGGGGTAAGCGTGACGATTGGGCGCTTGTTAAGGACGGTATCGAATCTGACCTTGAAAAGATAATGACCTGCAAGGATTGGAAGCTTATAGCTGTGCATAATCAAAAAGGCGAATATGGTCATATCCACCATGTAAACGTGCATAATTACGTCACTGAGATATACGATAAGAACGATATCCAGTGCGACCTTTACTGCTTTGGCAAGTATTACAAGGCTAGCCGTCTGAAGGTGGTGGGCAACACTTTGCCAAAGATATCAAAAGAGAGATACGAGTTCAAGAAAAAGCTTGCGGATATGTATACCTCTCAAAAGAAAACTGTAGACAAGCTGTGGCATATGGCTTATTATGAGGATTGGACGCTGTATAAACGCTACAGTGAACACCCTGAAATGAAAAAACAAACTGCAACTGCGCTGGGAGTGGCTGTGAATGAAGCTCAGTAAGAAAAATATAATACATCTGTGTGTGCTTACAGGGATATATCTTCTGTTTGTCCTTGCGCTCACAAGGTTTAAATACGCCTATGGCTCTGAGCTTGACTGGGGCGGACAGCACTATGCTATCCCTGATTATTTCAGAAAGCTCTTTTACAAAACAGGGGACTTTTTTCCCTCCTTTGCTCCGAACATAGGTTGTGGTGAGAACATCTATAATCTGTCATATTATGGGCTTTATTCGCCTATAATACTTTTTTCTTATCTTCTGCCCTTTGTGAAAATGTCCACCTATATACAGATAGTATCCATAATAGGCATTATAGCAAGCCTGTGGATATTCTATATATGGATGCGTCAGAAATTCACAGACAACACAGCGTTTGCACTGAGCTTTGTGTTTCTCTTTTCAGCACCCCTTATCTTCCACAGTCACAGGCACATAATGTTCGTGAATTATATGCCGTTCCTGCTTTTAGGCTTTATGGCTATCGAGGATTATTTTGAGGGCAAGAGAAAATACATGGTGACGCTTTGGGCATTTTTGATGCTCATGACAAGCTATTTCTTTGCAGTGTCGGGTCTTGCGGCAATGGCAGTGTATGGCGTTTACCGCTGGCTGAAAATAAATGAAAAGCCAACTTTCAAGAAGTTCTGTAAAGACGGAACAGCGTTCGCTTTCAGGCTTATCCTGGCAGTGATAATGGCGTGCGTACTTATCCTGCCGACACTGCACTGTATGCTCTCCGGCAGAGAGGCAGGCAACAGCCATGTTGATCTCAAGTCGTTCATACCAGGTGTAAACTTGAAATTCCTGCTCTATTATCACTACTCAATGGGACTTTGCCTTTTCACAGTGCTTAGCATAATATCGGCGGTGTTCTCAAAACAACGCTATAGAAGATTTCTCGGGATCGTTATGATGGTAATAGCCACCTGCCCTATAATAGTCTATATGTTAAACGGCACACTGTATGTTGACCCGAAAGTTCTTATACCTTTCCTTCCTCTTGGTATGCTCCTTTTCGGACACACCTATTTTGATATAATAAGAGGAAAGCTAAAGCTTAAACCACTTGCAGTGATAACCCTTTTAGTTGCATTGGCAGGAGTTTTCTGGTTCAAAACCACCAAAAAAGTGGAGTTTTATATTATCGCTGACTTTGTTGTGCTTATGTCGAGCCTGTTTGTATACAGACGTTGCAAAAAAGAATTCATACTTAATATAGGAATGTCCCTTTGCCTCGTGGTATCCACAGTATATGCAAACTTTGCAGACGAGCTTGTGCCTTTAAGAGAGCTTGAATATGATAACAGCAGTGATATGAATACACTTGCAGATTATGTCGGCTCGCAAGAGGAGATATCGAGAACTTCAAACTGCGTTGACGAAGTGAACACAGTGAATATGATATATAATGCAGATTATTACACCATGTCAATATATTCCTCACTGCACAATAAAGATTACAACAAATTTTATTACAGCGAGATATACAACGAAAATTCATACCGCAACACTTCCCTGACCACTCAGACACGAAGCCTTATTGCTGATATGTATTTTTCAAACAGGTATCTTATCACTGACGACCCAGTAAAGGCAGTGTCAGGCTACAAGAAGATAAAAGAGAGCGGAAGCCTTTCACTTTATGAAAACAATGACGTTCTGCCTTTCGGATATGCTACCAATGCTCTTATCGGCAGAAAAGAATATAATTCCCTGAATTATCCTTACTCAGTGGAAGCTCTTTTCAATAATATAATAGTTGAGGATAAGACGGAAAAGTCATTTTCATCTGATATCAAAAAGGTACGCTCCATCAACTTTACAGAGTGCGACCAGATAAAGCGTGAATGGGGAAAATACACCATTGACGCTAAAAAGCCTTTCACTCAGGAGATAACGCTTCCCGAAACGCTCACGAACAATGAGATAATGTTTGTATCTTTCAATGTGAACAACGATATAAAGGGTGGCAGAAAGGACGCTTGGGTGTCCATAAACGGCAATAAAAACAAGCTCACTGCACCTGATTGGAAGTATTACAATAATAACAGACGTTTTGAATATGTCATAACCACAGGTCAGGACTATAGTGCAGACAGCGTTAAAGTGAATTTCTCTGACGGCAAGTATGAGATAACCAACGTTCGCTGTTATGTCATCGACAAAGACAGCCTTGTGCGTGACGTTGACCCGTTCATGATAGACAAGAAGACCTCTCACGGAGATGTGATAAACGGCACTATAGACGTTAAAAATGACGGCTATTTCACCATTTCCATTCCGTATACCGACGGCTTCACCGCTGAGATCGACGGCAAAGAGGTGCAGTGTGAAAAGACCGACACTGCATTCCTTGGTTTCAAGATACCAAAAGGCAGCCACAGCATAAAGATAACCTTTACCGCACCATTGCTCCACGAGGGCATAGTTCTCTCAGGGGCAGGATTGCTGATATTCATAGTATGCGTTATTATTGACAGAAGAAAATCAAAAGCTTCAAAGTAGGGAAAAAATAAAAGCGACAGAAATCTGGATCTGTCGCTTTTTTTGTCGTATGTTTAGGTTTGTCTATTCACTTATTACATAAAATATGATAAAATAACAGAGTGATTGTGTGACTTTTGTCAAAGGTTCTGTCTGAATCCCTCACCAATGGTAACATTTTCGTATGCAAGCTCACGCATTTTCAGCATTACGTCATGTGGAGTTTCTCTCATTCCGCCCGTTGCCCAATCTATTATTATTCCGCAATAGCCATGAGAATAAAAATCGGCAAAGAACTTCGCCTTATCGGAACGCTTTCTGGTTATAGCAACAGCGTGATAGAAAAATCTGATGAACAGCTTGTGCATACTTCTGAAAAGATAATGCTCGAATATCTTTTCGTTGCTTTTTAGCGTGTTTGAGTAAAAGCGCTTGTCTTTGAGCATATTTACGAGAAATCCCTCAAGACGCTCATACCAGTTGTCGTAGTTTACGCCTTTGGTGATATCAGCGAAAAGCTCGTGAAGATAGATATAGCTCAAAAGCTCATATTTATCCTGAAAATGGTAATAAAAAGACTGGCGGTTAAGACCGCACTCACCTGTTATATCGGATATGGATATTTTATCAAAGGGTTTTTGCTCGCAGAGTTTTTTCAGTGAATCACACAAAGCACTTTTGGTTATCGCAGAGCTTGACATTTAACTACATTCCTTTCAGATTCATAACGACAAAAGGTCTTTTTTGAGGAAAAATCAGACTAAGCTGAATTAATGTCAAAAAAGCAGACAATTCGCGCCAACTTTTATTATATCATAAATTTATGAAATTTCAATAACTTTTTATAAATATTTTATCATTATCATATTTTTCACAGGGGGAAACGGCATGAAAAACAATATCATCACAGAATTTATAAATGGTCAAAGCTGTAGAGCGTATGAAGCCCTGGGGGCAGTAAAAATAGAGAACGGCATAAGATTTTCCACCTATGCGCCCCATGCAAAGAAGGTAGAGCTTTGCCTTAATGGAGATATTATCCCTATGGAATGCGATGAACGTGGGGTATGGAGCGTTGAACGCCCTGCAAAAGAGGGTGACATTTATCAGTATGTTATCACAACGCCTACTCTTGAAAAGCACTACCGCTCAGACCCTTTTGCGGTGTACAGCGAGGTAAGACCGAAAAATGCGTCTGTGGTGTATGATATCGACAGCTATAGCTGGAATGACCAAGAATGGCTCTCAAAGCGTGACAAATGCTATGAAAAGCCTATGAACATATATGAGGTGCATTTCGGCTCGTGGCGCATAAAAGAGGGAAAAGAAGAAACCGACCGCTTTTACACCTATGAAGAAATGATAGACCTGCTCATACCTTATGTAAAGGAAATGGGCTATACCCATATCGAGCTTCTGCCACTGACGGAATATCCTTATGACGGCTCATGGGGCTATCAGGTGTCGGGATATTTCTCCGCAACCAGCCGTTACGGCGACCCTAGAGGGCTTATGAAGTTCATAGACGCTTGTCATGCGGAAAATATCGGCATTATTCTGGACTTTGTACCCGTACATTTTGTCCGTGATTTCTATGCCCTGCACATATATGACGGAAGCTTCCTCTTTGAAAGCGACAATGAGTATGACAGATACTCCGAGTGGGGTACTGCCCTGTTTGACTACACAAAGCCTCATGTGCTTAGCTTTGTAAAATCCTCAGTTAATTTCTGGATAGAAAAATATCATGTTGACGGATTGAGATATGACGCAGTTGCAAACCTTATCTATCGTCACGGCCACACTGATGACGCTGTGAACGACAGCGGTATATGGTTCTTGAAGAACACTAATTACGCCATTCAGAAAATGCACCCTGACGTTATGCTTTTTGCAGAAGATTCCACAAACTACACAAAGGTAACTGCCCCTGTTGAGTTCGGCGGTCTTGGCTTTGACTATAAATGGGATCTGGGCTTCATGAACGATACCATCAATTATATAAAGACTCCGCCTTTTGAACGCAGAAATCATCACAATAAAATGACCTTCTCCATGAGTTATTTCTATAATGACCTTTTCATTCTTCCTTACTCCCACGACGAGGTAGTTCACGGCAAGAAAACCATGGTGGATAAGGTGTTCGGCAGTCAGCAGGAGCAGTTTGCTACCATAAGAGCACTGTATACTTTCCAGTTCACTCACCCTGGCAAGAAACTCAACTTCATGGGCAACGAGCTTGGCGAATATCTTGAATGGCGTGATGAAAAAGAGCTGGGCTGGAATCTGCTCACATATCCTATACACGATTCATTACACGAGTATGTGAAAGCACTCCACAAGCTTTATCTTGAACAGCCTGCACTGTATAAGTCCGACTATAATTCCACATCTTTCCGCTGGATAGACGCAGACAACAAAAATCAGTGCATTTATGCCTACCGCAGAAGCGACCCTTCCGGCAAGACGCTTTATATGGTGTTCAATTTTTCTGGAAGCTATCAGAACTATATCCTGAAGGTCGAGCAAAACGGAGCCTACAAAGAGCTTCTCAACTCTGACCGTGATATTTATAGTGGATCAAACTGCATAAACAGCGGTCTTTATACCACAAACTATAAGCTGCCACTCAGACTCGCACCTCTCAGTAGCGTTATAATTACCACAGAATGAGAAAAAAATATTAAAAATCATAAAATACTATTGCAAAATGGCGAAATATGCGTTATAATATGAGTGTATGTAATATACAACATTTACACCAAAATCATTTGAGAGGAGTTATGTAAATAATGGTTTATTCTCACGAAGTTGAAACAATGTGCCCTATCGCTCAGGGCGTTGCTCACGGTGCAGCTCCAATTCCAGAAGAAGCAAAGTGGGTAAAAGCTAAGGAAATCAAGGATATCTCAGGCTTTACACACGGTATCGGCTGGTGTGCTCCACAGCAGGGCTGCTGCAAGCTGACACTTAACGTAAAAGAGGGCGTTATCCAGGAATGTCTCGTTGAAACTATCGGCTGCTCAGGTATGACACACTCTGCTGCTATGGCATCAGAGATCCTTCCAGGCAGAACAGTTCTCGAGGCTCTTAACACAGACCTCGTTTGCGACGCTATCAACACAGCTATGAGAGAGCTTTTCCTCCAGATCGTTTACGGTCGTTCACAGAGTGCATTCTCTGAGGGCGGTCTTGTAGTAGGCGCTGGTCTTGAGGACCTTGGTAAGGGACTTCGTTCACAGGTAGGTACTATGTATGGTACACTTGCAAAGGGTCCTAGATACCTTGAAATGACAGACGGCTATGTTACAGGTCTTGCACTTAACGAAGATGACGAGATCATCGGCTACAAGTTTGTAAACTTCGGCAAGATGATGGACTTCATCAAGGCTGGCGACGATGCTAACACTGCTTTTGAGAAAGCACAGGGTCAGTACGGTAGAGTAGCTGACGCTGTTAAGATCGTTGACCCAAGAAAAGAATAAGGAGGATTTGTTACAATGGCTTTATTTGAATCATATGAGAGAAGAGAAAAGCAGATCCTTGCTGTTATCAATCAGTACGGTATCAACACTATCGAAGAGTGTGCTGACGTATGCAAGGCTAAGGGTCTTGACATTTATAAGCTCGTTGAGGGCATTCAGCCTATCTGCTTTGAGAACGCTAAGTGGGCTTACACAGTAGGCTGCGCTATCGCTATCAAGAAGGGCTGCACAAGAGCTGCTGACGCTGCTGCTGCTATCGGTGAGGGACTTCAGGCTTTCTGTATCCCTGGCTCTGTAGCTGACCAGAGAAAGGTTGGTCTTGGTCACGGTAATCTCGGCAAGATGCTTCTTGAAGAGGATACAGAGTGCTTCGCATTCCTCGCAGGTCACGAATCATTCGCTGCCGCTGAGGGTGCTATCGGTATCGCTGAGAAGGCTAACAAGGTTAGAACAAAGCCTCTGAGAGTTATTCTTAATGGTCTTGGCAAGGACGCTGCACAGATCATCGCTAGAATCAACGGCTTCACATATGTTGAAACTGAGATGGATTACTACACAGGCGAAGTTAAGGAAGTATTCCGCAAGGCATACTCTGATGGTCTGAGAGCTAAGGTAAACTGCTACGGTGCTAACGATGTTACCGAGGGCGTTGCTATCATGTGGAAAGAGAACGTAGACGTTTCTATCACAGGTAACTCAACAAACCCAACAAGATTCCAGCACCCAGTTGCAGGTACATACAAGAAGGAAAGACTTGAGAAGGGCAAGAAATACTTCTCAGTAGCTTCAGGCGGAGGAACAGGTAGAACTCTGCACCCAGATAACATGGCTGCTGGTCCTGCTTCTTACGGTATGACAGATACAATGGGAAGAATGCACAGCGACGCTCAGTTTGCTGGTTCTTCTTCAGTTCCTGCACACGTTGAGATGATGGGTCTTATCGGTATGGGCAACAACCCAATGGTTGGTGCTACAGTTGCTTGCGCAGTTGCAGTTGAAGAATCGTGGAAACGATAATCACAGGCTTGTTACCCACATCGCAAAAGCAAGGATAAATAATGGTTTATCTATAACTGAAATATGTAAACTAACAGGATTGAGTTATGATAATTACATCAAGTATGAACGTGACGAAGTAAAGGATCAATATAAAAACTTTGATACTTTGAAAAAAATATCTGATGTACTAAACATAAATCTTATGAATGATTATTTGTCCTTTAAAGCACACTCAAAGGAAAGAGTTTGTTCCTATATGGAATTGCACAATCTATCTATACGCAAATTGGCTAAGATATGCAATGTTAGTATTACAACAATAAAAAACTGGCGTAACGGAAAGTGTTCCCCTTCCTATGAGATGTGGCAGAGAATATTTAGACAATAGACTTTACAATTTGTAAAAAAATGAAAGCAGGGTATTGTTTTAATGCCCTGCTTTTTTGTCTCACTTTTCTATTTTTAGCAAAAAAAATAAGGGTATGACACAACGGACACACCCTTATTTTCTGCATTTGCAACCGATTATTAGGTCGTACCAAATACAAATATGTTTCAACTCACAAGCTGTAGCAATACTACAACTGACATATATAATATAGCATAAAAAAATCTATTTGTCAAGACGTTACAAACTTTTTTATAATTTTAACTAGCTATAAATTTAGCAGTCATTTTACTGCAATGTAAACAAAAAAGGTGCATTCATAAAGAACACACCTTTTTCTTGCAACTTAATTAGTTACACATAGAATACAAATATATTTCAACTCACAAGCTATGGCATCGCCATAACTGACATTTATACTATATCAGACTTGTAGTGGTTTGTCAACACGTTTTACTATGTTTTGTATCATTGCACAAATTTGGCTTGTCATTTTTGCTGTTTTGTACATATAAATTTTATAAGACTTTTATAAGACTTTCATAAAACTCTGTCTTATAATTTTCTAATAAAATCCTTGTAATTTTCTAATAAAATCTTTATTTCATAGAAACTATTCTTCCACTATCTCGTTAGCCCTTAACGATATTTTCTTTTTAACCTTTTCGCTTTAGGTAATATATATCTAATTATTTATATTTCGTCAAGCGTAAAAAATAGGGTACTAGAAATTAATCTAGTACCCTAAAATTATTTCTGAACCAATGTCAGAAGTGGGTAAATACCAAACTCGGCATTGGCTGGTCTTGCGTGAATTGTTCTTTTATCAATATCATAATATCCGTAATAATTCATACCCGAATATGACGATAGCCACATTCCACCAGTAGTATCATAACCAAAGCCTGTTAAAGCTGTAGTAATTGGCTTATTTGCAAAGTATGGCAACTGTGACTCCATGCCTGAATTGTCATAACAACCCGATGTAACATAATGTCCGAAAATCTCAGGCTCACTCGGTAATCTAAGCGAATAGGAGGTATAGCTATCACTATAGCCATAGTTTTCCACACTTCTTCCACCACCATTAAAATAAGTGTAACTCGTGGCTGATTTGTTAATCATAAGTGGTAATGGGTCTGAAAACTCAGCAAGATTATTTCCAAAAATATTTTTAAAATGTGCAGTATAAACAGGCATAACCTTTTGCTGAATGAATGTTTGAGAGTATGCGTGAACATCACCTAAACCTGTAGCGTTATCAATAACATTTGTTCCTATTGGTGAGCCAAAAGGCATAAATGTATATGACCGTTTTTCACTTGAGGCTTTTGTAGTCCTAAGAAAATCCACAGCTACACATACAAAATAAGTATCATACTCTACCGTTTTGTACTTTCTTCACCATCAACGATACAAGGAACATTTTCAATAGTTCCTTTTATTTTCAGTTCTGTACCAAGACCTAATTCGGAAATATTGCCACGATTTATTTGACCGAGAAGCCCATTTATATTATCTGGATCATTACCATTCCATGTTCCACCTACGGTATGAGCATTACGATTTAATTTCTCCATGCGAACACAACTTCCACTCAGAATAGATATTTCATCTGTGTTTCTTTTAACCGAGGTAGTCAAATTTTCTATTTGGCTTGTAATATCTGCCGTACCGTCATTGTTCATAAGCTCCGTTTGGTTTGCTAGTGAACTAAGCTTGTTATCAGTTTTGTTATATATGCTTACGCTCATTTAGTCTTTCCACCACCCTCGTTGTCCTCGCTTTCATACTTTTCCCCAGTGATTTCCTCATACTGTTCAGCCGTAATTTTCCCTCTGTCAGCAAAGTCTTTGACCTGCTCAGCCGTGTACAACCCTAAGTCGTACAAACGTTTGACTTTTCTATACATTGTCGTCACTCTCCTCGATTAGTGTGTCGGTCATTAGTGCTGTGTATAGCACCTGTGCTTCTAGCTCGTCCACCTTTGTAGCTTTCTTCGGCTGAAAATCCTCTGAGAATAGCCCTGCGGCTTTCAGCATTTCTTCTTGTATTTTTGTCATGTTGTACCTCCCACTTCTGATAGCTTCACGATATACTCTTCTTCTGATGGCACGGGTATATGGTAGTTATCATTGCTGCTTTTAAATGTTACACTACCCAGTGCTTCGACTTCGATGTTCCGCAGAAAATCATCGGGTAGCATGGTTGAAATGTCGGTGACGATTGGTGTATCTAACGCCTTGATTTCCGTCCCGTCAATAGTGTTGTTTTGCGTATAGGTCTTAGCCTCATAGTCCACCGTATTCCCCTCAATGCAGTAGCCAGGCAGATTGCGGATAGTTTCGGGGATTGGGTAGGCAATCAATCCGTCATCGTACGGAACATATGTTGTGTCAGGATTGTACCCAATATATGTTTTAGCATTGGCACTATATGTGTCTATGGAAATGATATAATCTGCATTATCTGGCAAATTAAACGCTGTTCCTGATTTAAAATTCAAATCTTCAAAGGTTCCAATTTTTGTGCCAGTTTTGCTAAACAATGTCCATTCTACCGTCCGCCCTAATGTGTTGCTTCTATATAACTGACGTCCCCCGACTACGTGAAATTTCACATAGCCATTTTTTTTAAGCTCGGAATGATTATACAAATTTCTGCCAAACAGCCCATATTCGACCTCTGTCACCCCAGCGCTGACTATTTCCCCAGCATTATATGGGTAGTAGTCCTCTGGGAACATGGCTTCAAATTCCTCAACAGTTGTGGGCTCGTTTCCTGAGCCGAACATAACTGTTAAATCAAAAATCATTAAATTTTTAACGCTTATCGTGTGATGCTTCCGTGTATCATATCTTACAGGACGTACCCCAATGTACTGATAGCCGCTATCTATCAGGCTATCATCTGGTGTAAACAATAGTAATTTCCTACCAGTTGACACGCCTGAAACGGATATGCCATCACGAGTATATGGCACATTTTCTTTGTTGCTGTACCCAATGGCTGTGCCAAACGGCTCAACGCTTGACTTGGCATAAAATTCAAAAATATATCTATGACCTTTTGTCCATTTAGGACGATTGCCATTGAATACTGTTTCGGTGTAGTAGGCGTCAAGTGTTTCATCGATGATGTCAGTTACGTCAGCCAATTGGTTAAACACGATAGACCTACCGCCAATATTTTTCACCGACATCAGCTTCGCACCAGTCGGCACTGCTTTCTGATATGCCGTTTCGCTGTCAGTTTCAAACTGGTGCGTGATACCCTGGCCCATATCATATAACGCATTTACACGTCTTGTCAGTTCCTTGTCTGTCTGCTTCACACGTCCTATCTCAGCCGTGTTTTCGGCTATCTTTCCGACAGCTGTAGCATAGTCCTCAGGCAGGCTGTCAGCCACCGCCTGTGCTGTCTGTGCAGCGGTTTCAGCAGCTTTGCGGTCTGTGGCAACCTGTGTGGCTATCTTTTCCATTTCCGCCTTATCGTATAAAATCACCGTTTTATCATCAGTGATATATACGATTGTTCCGTCTTTTATAGTGGATTTATCAACGGCTTCCCATTCGGCTTTTGTGCCAATCCACTTTTCGCTTTCAATCTGATTGCCTAATTCAGTGACAGACTTTTTAGCATTAGCCGCCATACCTCTAGCAATAATATCTGTAGCCATAAATCCACCTCCTTAATATGTTATAGTTCCCCAAATTTTGTTTACACCCTTGACGTTTTTAACGGTCACACTATAGTAACCACTAATATCTCCTGCATAAACATTTTCCGTTGTAATCGTATCAACTGTTGAGAAGTCACTTAAATCAACCATCATAAGCACTTCCTCTGCACCATTCTGAGTCAGTTTTCCTACAACCTGAAAACTGCCAGTTCCCGAAGCCTGTACTTTAAAATCAGCACCAATGCCAACTTTCAGCTCAAAAGCTTTTCCATTTTCGTACAGGTTTCCGTTTGTAGCACAATACGCCATAGTTCATCTTCCTTTCGTATAAATAAAATATAACAAGGGCGAAGCTGTGTTACCTCGCCCTTTAAAAACAAAAATAATTAGTATTACTTAATAGCACTTGCAAGCTTCTTGATAAACTTCTCACCTGCAACACTATTCTGCTTATAACCCCACTTTTTCAGCAGAGCATTAACAGCCTTTTCAGTACCCTCGCCAAATATACTATTTTCGTCAAGTGTGACGTTGTGAAGTTTTCTTGCCTTGGCTATGATGAGCATTTCTTTTAGAGCAAGAACACCACTGGTCTTATCACCCTTTTTATAACCAGACTTTTCGAGTATCGAAAGTTCATTGTTTTTTTGCTTTTTAAAACCATTAAGACCCTTTTTCTTTATAATTGCGGTAAAATCTTTATAGGCATAATTGCAATCACAGTTTCCATTTACACCTGAAACCGAGCCTTTACTTGTGTACTGCCACATACCATAGCTACCACCGTATGAAGGCTTTGACTTGTCAAATTCAGCAAGCCATACACAATATTTGTTTTTACAATCACTAGGAACTTTACTGTTAAGAAAAGCAGCATAGCTATAAAGCATTACATAATAATTTTTCTTTTCACAATAACCGCAAAAAGCATTAATTATACTACCTATAGTAGAAGCCGATAAATCGCACTGTGTACTATCTTCTATATCAAAAGCAATAGGCATTTCAAAAGTTTTACCCTTGATTGCTTCAAGAAACACCTTGGCTTCTAATTCGGCATCTGCTGATGTTAGAGCATATGAATACCAATAAGCACCAACTTTAAGTCCTGCTGATTTTGCCTTTTTGTAATTGGTTTCAAAACATTCGTCTTTCTGACCGATACATTTGCCGTAGCCTGCGTTTATCATAACAAAGTCATATCCTGCCTTTTTTACTTTGTTAAAATCTACATTAGTACCCTGCCAATGAGAAACATCTATACCTTTTATTGTTGTTGCCATAAAAATTGCTTCCTTTCCAATTAATCTTCCTTTACAGGCAGTTTATTTAATTCGTCTACACAATTATGTACAAAACTATTGCCACCAATAGATGAATAGCTTTCGTATAGTCTTGCGAGATTTTCCTTTTCGTACAGTGAAATACTATTTTCTTTCATTCTTGAATTATAAATCACTAAAATAGAATTTCTCAACGTAGCCTGCAACGCCAAACTTTGTTTTCGCAACTGAGTTTCCATACTTTGGTTCTGTTCTACCTGTCTTTCCACTAATACTGTTAGTTTATCTATTTTTTTATTTAGATTATCTTTATCACTGGTTTTTGAAATCCACCCTACAAATCTATTCCTTATTGGCTTAACAATAATCGTTATCAGTGCCAAAATGGTTGTAATACTTCCACAGTAGGTAGCAATTTCCTTAACTGTGTTCATAATTACTCACCGCCATTCTTAACCTCGTCAATAAAATCTGTAAGTGATTTATAATTCATATCTTTAACGGCACTTTCAAGCAAGATAACAAGCTCTATATCGGAAATCTTAATGCCCTTTTCTTCAAGAAGGGCAAGCATGGTTTCTTTAGCCTTTTCAAGCTTTTCTGTGCCGTGAACGTCTTTATAAATCTGTTCTATGTACTTAACCGTTGTAGCCGCCACATCTTTCTTAATGCTGTCATTTGCGATTTTTGTATACTTCGATTTTACAAAGCCAACAATAGCCGTCATAACCGCTGTTAAAATTACAGGTAAATACTCTGTAATCATCTGAGTAATAATCTCTTTCATAACTTTTCCTCCAATAATAAAAGAGGGTTGTTAGCCCTCTTTCTATTTCAGTATTATTTTTATATGTTTTTTATCAATACGTTTGATAACCCTATAACCACTATCTGACTTGGTTGCCACGCCATTCACACTAGCCGTACAATATCCGTTGACCTTGCACGTTCCGTCATCTTGAACTACTAACTGTCCTAACAAGCCAACTTTGCTATACTCTTTTCTAGCCCCACGAGGAACATATTCAAGCGTATCGTTATAGTTTTCACTGACTATAGGATTGTATGACTCATCATAAATCAACCGTCCATAAACATCTGTTTTATACTTATCATGCCAATCTAATTCAGCAGAGTTACCAACAATAGACGGATTAGCTGATATGACGCCGAGTATATAATCGTCTTTATTCGCAAGCTTAATTTTATCACCGTCAAGCGTAACGAATAATCCGATCCTATCTTGATTGTCAACATTTCCGTCAAGCCATTCAAAATATTCGGCATAGTCAGCACCAATGGTTTTGTATGCACCGCCAGCATAAACATTGCCTGAAAAGTCCACTTGCATTGCAGAATTTTCAAGTGCAGAACCATTTCCTATATTAAATAGTATATCAGCATTTTCCGAGCTTTTATAAGTTCGTTTTGCATTGACACCTATAACAGTTTGGTTATTCGCTGTGACACGATTATGTGAACCTGCAACGAAACAATTATCATAATTTATAATTTCGTTATTATATCCAAACACGGCATTGCATTTTGCCATTTGGTCTTTAGTTTTGTCACCCTTAACAGTATTCAATGTGCCGACTACAATACTATCAGCTATACCCTCGAGCAAATTATTCATACCATTAACATATGTATCACGAGAATTAGAAATAGTATTTTTTGCGCCACTACAATCAATCGCCACACTATATTCAGACGTATTCCACATACCGCTGACGTAATTAGAAAAGCCGCCAACGCTAGTGTTATTAAAACCTGTTAAGGAATTTAAACTGCTATTTCCACGAGCATGGTTTACCAACATCTTCAGCATTAAATTGCTTTTCATGTCTGAAAAATCAATATAATTATTGCTATCATAACTATATTCGTAACAATGATTTGCTTGACCTTCAACATGGTTATAATCACCATGAGCGATATTTTCAAGATAAATAGTAACCCGTTCTGTTCCGTCAGGGTCTATGGTATACCAATAAGAATCGCCATAGTAATTAAACTTTTCCGAAATGTGATGACTACCACTACTATCAACGTATTCAACAAATCGTCCTACACTAGAATTTTGACTTCCTAGAGGTATGGGTTTGCCATTCCTAATAGCAATGTAGCCAGCGTTTATACCGCCACCACGGAAATAGATCCACACACTGTCTCCCATGCTTAAAATCTCACCTGATTTATTCAGAAAAGATTTTTCAGCACCATTATACTCTAATAGCGAAACAATGGCTGTACAGTTTGTAGAGTCATAGCTTTTAACTGTTCCGTAGGTGTAGCCAATTGTTTTTTTGTTGTCTTGGCTTTCCTTAATTAGCTTATTCATTTTAGACATTTCACACACCGCCTTTACGAATAATCAGCTAAAACCATTTTACAGTTACCTACATAGTTAACACCATTCATTGTAAATTTTACAACAGTTCCGTCAGCAGGAAACACACTACTTTGCCCCATATACACATAAAATATTCCGTCAGTTTTAGCAGCATACTGACCCTCAATTGTGCTATTCAATGGTATATTAAAATCAACTTGTGGTACAAGGTTCGTACCGCCATTGTGCAAACTTTGACTAAACATATTATACAAACTTGCCATTTTACTTCCTTGATGTCCTGAATTTGAAGTAGGGGTAAAGAAACCTGTTATCTCTGTATCATCGGACAGCTTTCTCATCTTTGCAATAGCCCCACCTAATACATAGTCATTGTCTGATGCCAAAAACGTACCCAAATGTATACATTTCTGTTTATTCGCTGCTTCATAAAGTCCGATTTTGCCTTAGCTACTTTCGTTTGTATAACTCTCCACAGCATTTAAGGATGCATCAAAATCCCTAAGACTAAAGTCTCTCAATATTTCAGGCTTTAGAATAATTAGCCAAATTAATTGCTGCGTTTAAATCTCTATCAATTATCTCGCCACATTCAGGACAAATATAAGTTCTATCAGAAAGTTTAAGGTCATGTTTAATACAACCACACTTGTGACACGTTTTACTTGACGGATAAAACCTGTCTACTTGTACAAATTCTATACCATTATACTCACACTTATATTTCATCTGTCTGATAAATTCGTAAAACATTTGTTCAGCTATTGCCTTTGATAAATATTTATTTTTCATCATTCCAGACACATTCAAATTTTCCATTACGACTTTTTTAGGAAGAAACGAAATAATCTCATGAGTAGTTTGATGTATATAATTCTTTCTGATATTAGACAATTTATTATAAATTTTGCGTATTTGTTCTTCGGTTTTCAAAATACCATTTGACTTATACCATTTTGTATCATAAACCTTATGTTTATTGTTTGTTTCATACTTTCTGCTAACTTTACGTTGTAGATGTGACAATTTATGTTTCAAGGTCTTCATACGTTTGGATTTATTGATATTTTTGTAAACTTTATGATTTCCGCCATACGCAACAACAGCAAGTTCTTTAACTCCTAAATCAATTCCCACTGAAAAATCGTTTAATTTTTGTGCTTGGTTTTCACACTCCATACCAAATGATAATATCCACTTATTATTTTCAAAGACTATTCGTGGGTTAGTGAATTTACAAGTATTCCTACCTTGTGGCAATTCTTTATCACTTTGATATTTGATTTTTCCGACTTTTTCAATATTAACACAATTATTTATAAAATACACAGTTTCACATCTCACAGGAAAAGCATTTTTACATTTATTCTTTTTCTTGAATTTTGGTTTACCACCAATTTTCGTGAAGAAACTTGTATATGCTTTATCCAAATCAATACAAATATTACCGATTGTATGAGCCGATACTTCCTTGAGCCAAGCATATTCTTTCGATTGCTTTAATTCTATAAAAATGCTTCTCATGCCATATTTGTTTAGATACTTTTCGCCATTCTTATAACGATTAAGTTGTTCTGCCAAAGCATAATTCCAAACAAATCTGCTTACATTAACATGTTTCCATAATAACCGTGTCTGAACTTCATTAGGAAATAATCTAACTTTAAAACCTTTTATCATTATTTTTCACCTCACTTTCTATATTACTATTATACCAAGTTGATACCAACTTGTCAATGTTAAAATATAGATAATTTGTAAACTATTGATACCAACTTGACAACAATTTATTTATATGGTATAATAAAATTCAAAGGAGAGGATTTTATGCCTTCTGGTAAAATTGCTAATACTAATACAAGAACCAACATTACCATTCCAAAAGATTTAAAAGCTAAATTAGAACTTATTGCTACGGAACAAAACCGCAGCTTTAATAATTTGGTAATTACAGTTTTAAAAGATTTTGTTGCTAAGAACCACAAGTAATATTGTGGTTTTTTTGAATAAACAAAAATGTATACATTATAAGAATACATTTTTGGCGTGTTCAACAGAGGTCGTTAATCTCTGTCAGTTCTCTTATGAACTTCTTATATTTTCATACAAGCACAGACTATTTCATCATCTCACATTTTTTTGTGAGAGCCACTCGTTTCGGGTTACTTAACCCTACTCTCCTTACGGGAGATAGTCGTTGAGCAGTATCCTATTCAGATATATGTTGCGAAAGACCCATTGTTATTCAGTGTTTAGGATTTAACCTTGCACTATCTATACTATTTTTTCTACTTTCGTTACCGTCACGCTTATGCTTATTTCATCATTACGTTGTGGTTAGTATAGCTTTAGGGATTGCTCGCAGTTGATGTGGTGTGGGATAAAGATTATCCGCTCCTTATCACTACATACAGTTCACACTATATGCGGAGTATTGCGGTTGTTAAGTATGCTTGACAATATTTGTTTACATCTGCCTATATTCTTAACAATTATTTGTTGCTCCACTTTTGAACAAAATTAACATTCCTTGGCTTGTAGTATATAACATAACACTATCAAATTTGCTATAGGTAAAGCTGACATAATCAGCATATGGTGACGTTTGGGAAGAGTCATATTCACCACACCCAGCCCAATAACGTGACTTTGCAGGGTCAAACATTATTCTAAAGTACGTTGTACTATCAATCCAAAATGTCAAAGTGTTATAATCGGTGGACTCACTATCAGGATAATTTGTTTCAATTTTACTCCAAGCCCACTTATCTTCAAAAAATGTTTTTAAATCTGCAAACACAGTTTCAGAAGAAGTTTGATTTGGAGTACAAGTATAAGTATTTATCATCAGTTATCACCATCCAATTCTGCATTACCGCTTATTCCAATAGCTCCACGAGCGTTAGTATTTGTTTCGTTCATATCAACATAATTGATATTATGCTCTATACAGTATTTAACAACAGGCAAACAATTTGCGTTTGTGGTATCGGTTATACCATTTCCATATGTGAAAATAGTTCCGACTTGTACATTATCAAGGGTACTAAAATCGGTCATAGTTAAATTATTATATTTCCCAATTTCTGCGTTAAAAGAAGTATGGAAAATAATTTGACCTACACTTTGACTCTTTATTGAGCCGTTGGCTAAAGTACAACCATTTGGAATAGAAATGTTATTCACGGAAGTAACCTGAATAGCATTGCTCATAATTTCTGTTGTGCCATTTGCTACCGTAATATCAGATTTGTTCATTGGAACACGGCACAGTTTGTTTCCTTGATAAAGATTATCATTAATAACTTTAAAGGTGGTATTGGCACTATTCACAGTAAACTTGTTTAATTTCGGGCAATTATTAAATCCTGTAAAGCTAATCAACGAATTTCCAATAACAACTGTTGTCAACGCAGAACAATTATTTACGCCCGATACAGACAAAGCCATATTTGGAATATAAAATGTTACAATGGCATTATTGTTTAAACCACCAATCTCTTTTACTTTTCCGTCACTCATGAATGATAGGCTTCGCAATTTAGGGCAATCATTAAATCCATTCACATTTTCACAAGAACTTTCTATCCTTAAAGTTGTCAGATTGGACATATTATTACAACCCTCAACATCGACTACACAACCTGTGGTTGCTGAGATTAATGATGCCAGACTATTCATGCAGCTCTCAGGTATAACTTTTAAGCTTGTACTATTTGTCATTGGCAATTTTGTCATATTAGGCATATTGCAAAACGATCCGCTTTCAAGCGTAATACCATTGCTGTCGGTCACATTGCCATAAATTACAACATTAATCGTATTACCACTATAACCATTAAAAGCGTTTTTAGGTATTTTGGTAGTACAATTACCCGATTGAAAGTCTAAACTTAGATTTATGTTTGCTGATGTATTACTTGCAAAACCATCGGTATCGTTAATGTTAGTAGATCGCCCAATTTGTATAGTTTGAAGTCCAGATAAATCTCCATCAACACCTTTGTCCATAAGATAGAATCTTCCTTGCACTGTCGCAGGATAAATAATTAAACTTGTCGTCTCTTTGTTTACATACACCACGCACTTATTTGTGGTTGCCGCTTTGATGTTTAAGTTTCCAACAACATGACTTCCTTTTAGTATCTCGTTTTGTTTTATTTCTTCGACACCTGTTTGCTTATCAACTGAAACCATTGGTGTGAAATTCAAGGTGTAAGGTAGTTCCAAACCATTAACAAATGTGCTATTAGCAAGAAACGATTCAGAGTTTGAAATATCACAGTATGCTACAGGAAATGTAATCTTGGTAAGCTTTTTACAACCTGACAACACACCCTTGCTAGTCGAAATATTTGAAAGATTAACAGGGAAAACAAAGTCTGTCATATTTTCAAATCCGTTTCCCATAGGTGAAGTGAGGTAGGTAGCTTTTACTTTGGAACAATCTATCTTTGTGGTTGTTTCTTTATCAAAAGCATTGTCAAAGTTAGTTAAATCATCACTCTCAGACACAATAGTTGTATCGTGTGTACCCAAAGAATAATTCTTTTTAAATGTTGAAATTGTGTTTGTGTTACGTCTGGCTACTTCGTTGTCATCATAACGTATCAAGCAACGTGACGGTGACATAGATTGAAATTCTACCGTACTATCTGCCGACAATGTATTGGTAACTGTAACTTCATTTCCTGTTATCCATTGAGCTATCAATGTTGTGTTGTTATTTGGTACAGTGTATACGTCACCATAATTGTATTTATTGCCTTGACTATCCGTCCATGCAAACAATTTATTCTCGTTATACATATCCCCACCTTGTAAAACGATTTGTTTATTAGGGGTTTGGTTAATACTTTTATAAGTGATAGTGTTTCCATCTTTGTCCTTGCCACCATTCGTGTTATAAGATATTGTCACTGTATCACTTAAAGTTTCACAATAAATCGAAATACAATCTGTATCAAATGGCAGCCATTGTAGATTAGTGGCTTCAATACTCATTTCAGTAGCCGATAAAGGCATTGTAATAGAATTTACGATAAATAACTGTTTGTCAAAATTATAATAATCATTACTAACCCTAACGGTATTATCAACATTCAGATGTGGAGTGATCGGCAGATTATAACTAATACCTGTACTCATACAAGTATGTTGTAATAACATATATTCGGCTTGTTGCCTACACTTTTCCTCTCCGCTTTCTTCACTTGTATCTCCTAGGGGTATATAATAAGTGCCACCATCTAAGCCCTTATAGCCAATAGCATTTATGTTTACAGGTGATTGTGGGTTTTCATTTTTAGCTGTGTACGAATAAATTTCACCACTTGTATTGTCTGTTGTAACTGTAATAATGTTTACACCGTCATAATTATAAGTATAATTAATATCCGTTTCTGTAATTTCGGTTTCACTCAATTCAAATTGTGGTGATAAATGACGATACCAAGAAGGTAAGTTATAGTTGAAAACTCTTTCCATTCTCAATCTGCCATTGACATCGTAATAGATATTAGCACCATACATTTCGGCAATCTTATCAAAAATTTCACCAAGATAACCACCCTCGTCAACCACGATGTCGTCATACAAAGTTACATTATAGAATATAGGGTCAATAATCGGCTCAACAGGGTCAAGAGGTATGTTATTACCCAAATCAAGCATAAGCGTGTCCTTAATTAAAGTTGCAATATTCGTTCCTTTTTTAGAATTTGTAACACTAGCTTGATACTCAACAAGGCACATTCTAGCATTTAATGTTCCGTCAAGAAACCCATATTTGTCAACACCCTCAACATTCAATCGTCTACCATTAGAGTTTGCTGACTTTGTAACAAAAACACCTTGCGGAAACCAATAAATATTCTCATCAACTTGCAAGCCGATGAAGATTTTGAATTTTCGATTGTACCAAAATGAACTATCTTTTTGAGGTATGTATTTACCACTTCTATCAATAATAGATAAAGAGCAAGACCTACGGCAGCCTTGCTCTTTATTAATTGTTATTGAACCATCTGTAGAAGATAGGTCACTTGTTATTTCGCCAATAGCACCTTCATAGTGTGATAAAATTTCCATTTTAACATACATTTTTCGCATTGGCTTATGTAACTCGGCAAGATAAGCATTGTCTATTTTATTATAATAATCCATAATACTTTCCTACCTCCTATCTAATAATTATTACATTATTTATATCTTCAACTTCAATCCAACCATACTTAATATTAGTCAGCCCTAATACACTTGTGCTATCATAAATTCTAGTAGGGTTATCTGAGGTATTTATAATCCAAACATCGCCCTTATGAGATTTTAACATAAAATCATTCTTGCCTTTAATAAATTTTGTCCATGCTTTTACTCTGTCAATATTATCGACTATTCGACCATCAGGGCAATTAATTGTTAAAAGATCAGCAGAGAAAGAACCACTCTCATAGTCTGTTACTGTTCTAGTTGTTTTTGGCTTAATACCTGTTCCTGTGTGTACCGCAAGACCAATATTTGATGTAATATCATTATCGGTCATACCTGTTATAAACTCCCAACACTCAGAAATAGCATAATACTTTTTGTTATATTTTGTACCCAAATCGGTTAAAGAGTATATAAACCAACCGTCCTTGTTTACCGATACTTGCTCTGATTTATATGGTTTGTAATCTCCGTAACAAACATAATATTCATAAGTCTGCTTATTGCCAACTGTTGTGTCAAAGAAGCTCTTTGTATTAGTAGTACCAAGAAAAACATAATCTTCTTCATTTACATTACGTCTAAAAATCTTTGCAGTACCACTAAGAGTTGTATTCCATGACAGCATTGCTATACGATTATTAATTATTAGACAATTAAAGTTGTTTACTAAATCACCTAACTCGTTGCCTTGGAACGATACTCTTTTGCTAAAATGATACATTTTATCGTCAAGTGTCATAATCTCACTAACAACACAATACGAATTTCCTGCCTGCATAGCATAGAAATCATAGTCGAGTCTGAAATTATAAATTGCAGGACTCTCGCCAATCAATTTCTGTGTTTCACTATAAACAGTAAACTTTGCACCTTTTATAAACTGAGTGTTTGCAGGGCAATAAATTATAGCCATTCCAGTAGCAGTATTGTAGTTAGAAATAAAACCATTAATACCCTCGGTAACATGACCCTCTGTTCCACTAGGCTCTACCTCTATAGTAATACACTTATTTACTATATTTTCACCTATACTTTTACCAAGATTGACCTGAGTTGTATCATTTGTGCTGTCCTGAATAGTTCCGTCATAGACTACATTTGAATTAATTATTTGATACAAATAATACTTATAATATTTCAATCCGACATGATTAGGGTGAGTATACGTTGTTTCACAATGTATCGGTCTAGTAGAATTGTTTTCATTTACTTCAGCCGTCACAATACAATCAGGGTCATTTCTGCATTTTACATAATGCGGTTTATCTATAAAGTAATTAGTAAATATCCTAAATTCAATGCCTACTGTTGGTGTATTTGTAAAAGCAGATTTTAATGTAACCATGCCTGTTTTGTAGTCATACTTTTCAATAAATCTACGTTCCTCGCCTATCTCCATGTATGCACCACCAACTAGGTAATTTGAACCGTCAGCACGTTCATAATAATAAGCGTCTTTCAAATTGCCTATTTCCTTATTTATATAAAATGATGTTGAAGAACCTGCTCTCTGAACTTTTCCACGGCAGAAATACATATCGTACAAACCAACACCATCTCCATATTGAGTATCATCAGCTATGGTTGTAGGGTCTGTTTGAAAAAGAATGTATTGATATTGGTAATCATGACCGTTCTCTGCAATGTCATTAAAAACCAGTTCATTAACACCGACTTTATCACCATTGTAAAAGGTGTTTATGTCACCACCCTTTGGAAAATAAGAGTGATTAACTTCGCCTGTTTTAAGGTTTGTGTACTCGCACAATGCCCAACGCATAGCCGAGCCTGCCGTACAATTAAACTGATAACTGAAATGTGGCGCACGATCATATTCACCATTTACGTCCTTATGTTTATCTATCTTTACAACCTCATCATCAGGAAATACCAATGTAGGAGTCATAATCATTTTTGTCACCTGCTACTCAAAATATGGACAAATATATCCATATCGAGAAAATTCCTGCTTCAACCTATATGCTTTTGTCATAAGACTACTCACAAGTTCTTGTATAGTCCACAGGCGTAAATTCCCGTATAGCCTACGGTACATACCTACGTTAGCTTGTTTATGCTATCTTGTAGGTTTGACAATCTCGCAAATTAAGACTTGCATTATAATCTCTATCCTCTGTATAACCACATTCACAACAATGGTATGTTCTATCCGATAATTTCAAATCAGATTTGATACAACCACAATTATGACAAGTTTTGCTAGAAGGATAAAATCTATCAACGACTCTTAACTCAATCCCATATTCGTTACACTTAGCAAGTAGCTTTGTCCTAAATTCAAAGAACTTTTGCTGTGCGATTGATTTGGAGAGATGTCTATTCTTCATCATACCTGATATATTTAAATCCTCAATAGTAATCCACATTGGCTTGGTTTTCACCAATTCGGATATTACCTTATTGATATAATCTGTTCTTATATTGTCAAGTCTTTGATGAATTTTCTGTACTTTTAACTTTTGCTTTTGGATATTTTGTCGAGTAGCTACTCCTTTCATATTTTTATTAAGTTTCTTATAGCTTTCGTATTTCCTCGATAAGCTACGTTGCTCACGTCTAAGTTTCTTTTCAAGTTTCCTTATTTTAGAACTCTTGTTGTCATTCTTGTAAACTTTTCCGCTTGAACAAACGGCAAAATCTTTAAGACCTAAGTCTATTCCTATTCCAAAGTCATTTAAAACAGGCTTTTGATGTTCCTGCTCTTCGACTAAAACCGACACATAGTATCTTCCTGCTTTGCAAGACACTGCTCCGCTTTTGATAATATGTGTTTTGGGGTTTGTAGGAATATATCCTTTTTCTTTTAATCTTACCCAACCAAGGGTAGGAATCTTAATTCTATGTCTTCCACATTGAATAATTGTTTTAGCATTTGTTTTTACAAAATACATTTTTACATCTGATTTTGCTTTCTTCTTGAACTTTGGAAATCTTGATTTTCCTTTAAAAAAGTTCTTGAAAGCTCTCTCAGCGTTCATAATGCTTTGTTTAACAGACTTACTGCTAACCTCTTTTATCCAATGAAAGTCAGGATTGTTGAGAATGAATTCATTGTTAATCCATTTAGAAAAGTCCATTCCAGATACAAAACGTTTTTCAGTTTTATATATTTCTTGATTGTGAGCAAGATAAAAGTTGTAAACGTATCTGCATACTCCAATAGTGCGATTAATTGTTTGTTTCTGTTCGAACGTTGGGTTTATTTCTGTCTTGTAACTCTTTAGCAATTTCTTCATCTCCTTCGATTTGCTTTTTATACTTTTTTAAACCATATATACGACAGCTAAAAACGTGTATAATGGATATTAAATCATTAACTAATTCTTGCTCTGGTGATGCCTTTTCATTATTAACAACAATAATCTCAACACCATCAGATTTAAGAAAACGTTCAAACCATTCATATCCAAAACGTACAAATCTGTCTTTATGAGCAACAATAACAGTCTTTATTAATCCAAGCATACAATCTTCAATAAGTTTATTCCATTTCTTGCGATTGTAATTTAACCCACTACCTATATCTTCAAAGATTTCATCAACAATAATCCCTTTTGCATTAGCATATTGTTTTAAAAATTCGACTTGATTTTGTAAATCATCTTTTTGATTAGAAGTAGATACTCTTGTATATATGACCGTTTTGCCGTGTTTACTATTACCATCACCCATATAATCGACATATTGTTTGTGAGTATAATAACGCCTATCTGTTGGAGTGCGATATGCTTTAAGTTTGCCTTCTTTGTCCCAACGTTGCAAGGTTTTTACAGATACACCTATCATTTCAGCAAATTCTTGTGGTTTGTAATTACTCATATAAAAACTCCTTTATTGTTTCTTATAAGTACATTATACCACATTCGTCCACGTTTGTCAATATTTTATTGAATTTAAAATATTTCTAAAAGATAAGAGCCACTAAATAATTAATGGCTCTTTGTTACTTTTGTGTTTATTTAATAATTTTTACCAACTATTCTATCCAAATCAGCCTGTTGCAGATAAGCGTTCATCTGCTCTAAGAATGTTGTGCCGTCTGTTGTATTGACAGTATCAATCTGGAATACGATAGTCTTATTGTTTGTGTCATTTCTATTTTGAATATTGTTTGGTGAGGACATTTTTGTTCTTACCAAATCTGTTATGCCGTTATAAATCTTATCTCCAATATAATTGACAAGGTTATCTGTATTAGCCACAAGGTTGTATAGCTTTCTACCTTGCTCTGAATTGAAGATAGTTTCAACTGCATTTGGTTTTCCATGAAGTTGAGCAAGCCCTGTATAATCATCAATACCACCTGAGCGATATGGCTTAATAATGTTAAACTTACTCTTTAAAGCGTTAAGAATAGCTGTTAATGCACCCTTGTTCTTACCAAGCATAGGATTAGCCAAGAGTTCTGATGAAACCATTTTGCCGTACAGTTCAGATTTTAACTGTTCTGCTTGTGTTTCATCAAGCCCTGTTCCAACAGTTTCACCGTCATATTGAACAAGATACAAGCCATTCGATTTAGCACCCTCAACAGAAATATCAGAATAGTCAAGAGCTTCCCTAGCACGTTTTTTACAATCCTCTAAGAACTTAGTCCTACCTTCCATAGTTTGCATTTCTTTTTCAGAAACGTTTGTCAACTGTTTTATGTAGTCTTTGTTCTTATTCGTAATATCTGTAACATACTTTGATAAAGCTTCTTTTTCTTTCTTGTATGCCTCAATTTCTTTGCTTTTAGCCGTTATCTCTTTGTCAACGCTCTCAATTTCCTTTTCAACCTGATCTGAAAGTTGAGAACGATAAGATTGATATTTGCTCGCAAAGTCATTAAGAATATTCGTGTCTTGCTGTGCTATTTTGTCCGTCCAATTAACGCCTAAAATATCTTTGGCAAGCTGTTCATTTTCTGTATTGGTAGAGCTATTGATAAGGTCTTGCCACTGTTGTTTATACTTATCCCACAGTGAAGTTTCCTTGTCACGCTGTTTTTCAAGGTCAGATACACGTTTATCAGCACTCGCCTGTTCATATTCCTGCTGTGCCTTGTTTACTTCCTCGGTATTGGTTTCTAAGTGCCAACCACTAGCTTCAGAATAAACATTTACCTTTTTCTTTTTAGCATTTTCAAGATTATTTAACTTTTCCTGTAAGTCAATAGTATCTTGTTTTTCTTCATTAACGGATTTAATGGCATCAATTTCAGCATTGTATCTGTCCTCAATAGCTGATTTCTGCTCGTCAATATAAGACTCCACTGTGTTTGCAACGGTTTCGTACTGAGAAATAATATTGTCAAGTTGAGTTTTTTGTTCTGTAAGAATATTCTTTTGTTCTTCAAGAACATCTTTCTCGTCCTCGGCTTTATCTATAAGATCATCAAACGTTTCCTCATAAATTTTCTCAATATCGTCTACAGACAGCTTAACTTCGGAAATAGAAGAAGCTACCTCTCCAAGCTTTTCAAGGCTTGAAATAAGACCTTCCACATTAGCCTTATCGTTGCCATTTGGCAATGTGTCTGATAACTCTTTGAGTCTATTTATCAGCTCTTTAGGGTTTTGCTTTATCAGTTTCTTAACTTCTTCTGTCAGCTTTTCCGTGTTGCCTGAGAACTTAGCCAAGTCAGGATATGATTTAAACAGTTCAACTAAATCACTATCCGAAATACTTCCGTCTTGCAGGCTCGTTAAGGTATCTTTCAGTGATTTTGCCTTATTCTGAACTTCGTCAATATCGTCCGTCCACTCAGAAATATCAAAAGTACCTGTTGTTAATTTTGCAGGTAAAGTTTCAAAGAAAGTATTAACATAGTCAATTAAATCCTCGTCACCATTAGCCAAGTTGATTAACTTATCTTTGTATTTCTGAGTTAAATCATAAAGCCTATCAACATCATCAATATTTTTATTTGCTACAGCATGACTATAGCTTTCAGTAGCTTTCTGAGCTTCATCAAATGCTTTACTAAATTCTTTACTTGTGTTATAGTTTTCAAGTGTTTTCTGAATTTCGTTGTATTTATCAACGGCATTAGAAAGTTTATCATATTCCTCTGTTGTGGTAGCAATTTCTTTTTGCAAATCAGCCAACCACTTGTTACGATTATCGTCTTTTGAAATGTTTGCCCATTTCTCGGATAATTCATCATAAACCTTTTGCATGGTATCAATACGTTCTTGCATTGTACCTGCGAAAAGTAAATTACTATAAGCATTAGTGCTTATACCAACGTTATTATACTTTTTGAGAATTGGTTCAATGTCATTCTTGTAACTGTACCAATCACCATAACCACGAGAGCCGACCTTGTTAATATCAGCATTAGAATTATAGCCACTGAATAGACCGTCTGATACATAGGCTTGCCCTTTGCCACCGTAATCAGTAGTAAAAAGACCCTTGTTAAAAGAGCTTCCCTCTTTTAATTTCTTTTGTGCTAAATCATAGGCTTCTTTAACACTCAGCTTTCTATCACTATCATCAGGATCAGTAATATCCGACTCTTGATAAAGTTCACTCTCAGCCTTTTCTTTTTTCCACTCTTTGATTTTCTTAATATTCTCAGACATTTTGTCATTAAGTAAATCAAGGCTCTTAGCTTCATTTCCGTACTTATCAATTAAGTTATCCTGAATAGTATTCAAATCGTCTTTAACAGTTGACAAGTCATCTGTTGTCGCAACCAAAGTTACATAACGATTTACTAATTCGTTTACTGATTTGTTTTCTTCATCTAATTTGTCAATAGAGTCAGAGAAACTACTTGTGAACTGAGCTAAACTTTCTTTTGCATTATCTGCACCATTGACAATATTATCAAAAAATGTTATAATACCATCAAGGATTATACTTGCGATAACACCTACCGCCATATTACCAACGGTTGATAATACTTTCATGCCAGCGGCAGCAAGCTTAGAGGAAGTTGCAACACCCTTTAAAGAAGCAGACAGTATTTCTTCTGATACTGCTGCACCATTAGCACTTCTGGCAACATTGAGAGTTGTTTCAGAACAGCCTTTCAAGGCTATTGACTCAGCTTCAGCTACAGATTTTCCCTGTGCTAAAAGATTGTTGAACTGACGAACGTTCGCCACTTCACTTGCAGGGATTAAGGTTATATTTGATTTATTGTTGAATAAGTTCTTTAAATCTGAAAGTTGCGTTATAGTCTTGCCTAATACGCTAATATTAGTCTTGCCACTACTCTCATTTTCAACTGTTTTAAAGACCTTAACAGTTATTCATTTATAGTTTTGATATAAAATTTAAAGGAGAATAGTTATGACGAATAATCAAGGAAAAACAGACAATGTAACTAATGAAAATACCATGTCTAACAACAACGAGGCTACCGAACAAGTTCATTATTCTATTGGCAAAATTATATTTGCCATTATATTATTATTTTTCTTTATTATAGGATTGGTCGATAAAATATCCGACATTTCACACTACGAAAAAGACTACAGCCAAGAAGCTTACACAGCAGCTAAATTCTATGTAAACAAACAGTTAAAAGCCCCTGCCACGGCAGATTATCCAATGTATGATAAAAGCTTTATTACACATCATAATGATAGCTACACCGTATCATCTTATGTGGACGCTGAAAATAGTTTTGGTGTTAAGGGCAGATTGTACTATACTGTCACTATGGAACGTGACGGCAAGGATTGGACTAACGTAAATGTTAATTTGAGAGAATAGATAATGAATATGAGTGTATGAGTGTACACAAGTGTACAAATGGACGAAAGTAAACGATGTGTGTTCATGTATAACAAAAGCTCCGAGAATATCGGAGCTTTATTTGCATTGTATTCTATTTATTTTTTTGACTTTAGCACTTCTTCAATTTTCAACACATCTGGAAATATCAAATGCGAATTATTATTATGTACCAAAGCAGACACCTTTGTAGCCTTAGACACTATTCTTTTATAAGTCGTATAGTCAATGGCTACTGGCGAACCCAAATGTTGATACTCATTCTTTATATATTTATTGGTAACAGGACACATATTTTGAATTAAAAACGCTCTCTCTGCACCAAGCACTTTTCCAAAATCAATGGTATCGCATTTTCCGTTCTTGCTAATCTTCTTGTTATATATTTTTCGATATTTTTCAACTTGTGAAGATATTGGAATAACCCAATAAATATTGCTGTCAGATGTATCTATACAACAATAGCAAGGACGATCATGTATTTTACCATTAACAATTTCATGGTTGCTCATAAGTTTGTCGTCATTAAAATCTTGATAATATTGATTGTCCAAAAAGTAAAAATGTCCAACTTCCATTGATTTATGCCCCTCAAAACAAATAGTCTCGCCTAGAGCGAGACTACATTTGAACTAGACTATTTATTAGTCGCATGTCTAGCAGCGACAAACATTTGAAGTATTCAATCTCTTAAATCATTTCTTTACTATATTATATGACATTAATAGTAAAAAGTCAATATACAATATGCACAAAATTGCAAGTTGGAAATTAGTGAAAATTATTTATGCTAACCACCATAAAAGACCCTAGAGAAAATCTAGGGTCTTATTTTATGGTTATTCATTATCCGTCCAGCTATAATCGTCATAAATATCTTCATTCCATTCATCATCTTTAGTAATGATTGGATTTTTAGGAGTGATGTCCAATATAAAGTCTAAGTTGTCATTAATAAATTGATTAAATTCGTTGTTTGATATTTTCTTCGCTGCATTGCCCAAGTATACCACCTCTACAACATCATTCCATAGTATCAAGATCAAGATACATTGGTATACACCCTTCTAAGTATCTTTCATTGTTTTTCTGCATATAATCTGCAAAAAGATGAAACCCCATACGTTGATAAAAAATTTCCGCTTCAGGGACAGAGTACAATATCACTTTATTAGCCCCACAATGACTATCAGTAAAACTAATAATTCTTCCAATAATCGTTGCCAAAATATTACTACTAAGACAACCATCTTCAGCATTTTCTGAATATTGAATATCTTGGTAATATTCATTGATTGCAAAATATTTTATCTCAACCGCTGGATGAATGTAAAAATAATTATGAGAATCAATAACATAGCCAGAGCAACATAAGGAATAAACACCAATTACACTAGGCATACCATTTTGTGTGTTATCATTAGTAACCACAAAAGATTTAGCAGAAGTATCTGTTATTGCTTCGCATTTGCCTTTAAAGTAACTGTCTATACTATCATTGCCACTGTGAAAATTAGATAATATTAGTTTGTTACCCTCATGTATCTCACTAAAACTAATCTTCAAGTGATTTCCTAATATCTTCTCCCCATGGCTGTCCGTTAAAAGTCGAATGTTTCATCATCTCTCTTGCCTGTTTTTTTATTTTTGAAATAACTGCTGCGGAGGACTTGGAATTAATAAATTCGTCCGCTTTATCTTCTCTAACAACGAAGGCAAGATTTACAGGTTTACTCATAACTGCCATATCTATCAACCCCTCCATCTTTTTACATACATTCTTTTTGTTATTAGTTTCTCCCATTTGGTATCACCTCTATTACATTATAGGAGTGAACACCTAAAATATGCGTGTGAATAATAAATTATGCGTTTAACGTATATTTCTATTATCAGTATACCCATTTTGGGAACTAATGTCAAGCCATATATTGGTTGCATTAACAAACATTGTGTAAATATAAATGTAAAATTTTTATGAACATATAAATTTAGTGTTGACATACACAAATGAATAGTGTAAAATAAATCACTATGCAAAATGATTAATAACAGTTTTATCCCACCCTTACTGTTAAAGGGCAAAACTAAATAAATGAGGGATAATTCATTTTTGGAAACGCTATAGGTGTTACCTATAGTTGGAGTACACCTTTATCTCACCACAAGATAGTTACCGTCTACTCTCTGAACCTAGTCCGTATCTCCCGATAGGGGTTGGCTGCTGACCTGACATTTTTAATAACACTTAGCACCTATTATAATAGTATAATAGGCTTTTATCTCAGCATATGTCATCTTTGCTATTGTTTCCGAGTTTCCTCACTCTTATAGTGCCATTGCTATAAGTAGTCGCAAAGCTTTAGCCGTTCTCAGCAATTTGGCAACCTTATTTTAAAACGTGTGTGACCTATGCACATATAGTTTGTGGCTGTGCATAAGTTGGCATCTTTAATAATTGTTTACCTACGTTTTTGAATGATAATCCTGCCATAACGGTAGGAATAAGTGTTTCTAAAACACCGAATTTACTAATTAAATTGTCAAGAACATCAATAATTTGTGTTCCACTGGTGATACCGAATTTAACCAAATCACCATTAATCAGAGTAGCTGACAAATTTTCGATACTTGTCTGAAAACCTTGCACTCTTCCTTGAATGGAATCAAGGTATTTTTCATACTCTGACATAGCAGACCCAGCAGAGCCTATTGAGTCATTAACAATTTTATCCGCTTGACTCATATTCGTAAGCAATGCAGTAATTGTATTGCCTCTTTGCTTGCCTGCGATTTTCTCTATGACAGCGGCTTTTGATGTATCAGTAAGATCGTTCCAAACATTGGCGATACCTTTCATAATTTCATAGGTACTCTTAAAGTTCTGAGAGTCCTTCATTATATCAAAACCGCCTGTGCCATTTACGTTAGTAAGAGCTTTAATATCTTCCCTCAGTTTTGAGGTTGATACTGCCATGCCCTCTGTTGACTCGCCTGCATCTTCAAGTTCTGTTTTTGCTCCACGAAGTCGCATTGACAGAACTTTTAAGCTGTTCAATCTGTTACTTTCCCAATTGTATTGGTACTGACTACATTAAATATGTAGCGGTTAGTCATTTCTGGCTAACTCTCGTATTTCTTTTCACAGGATTATAGTACGAGTTCAGACTATATGTTCACCCTTTAACTAAGGGGAGTAGCGAAACTTAATATGTTACCATATCAAGTGTTATAGTCGTTACGCATTCTAATATATGTATTTATTTTATGCCGTAGTAATATTGTCTTTTATACATAATTGGTTTTCGATAATATTGTAATTAAAACTATGATAGTTTTCAAGGTTACCCTGATTTATAATATATTTTTTTATCAACTCAACACATAATTCTTTATTGTGAACAATATCATATTCCCACAAATATAAAATTTCTATTCCATATTTATGTTTAATAAAATTATGTTTCGCCTTGTCTCTACCACGATTTTTTATTTGCATTTTTGTAGGAGGTGTTGTAAAAGTAGTTGGATTATAATGCCAATAATCACCTTGAACTTCAATAATTAAATTGTAGCCTAGTAAAAAATTATCGACAGAATAAAAGTCGATTGTTTTTTCTCTTTCAAAAGGAACATTTGTCTCTGTTAGCATTTCATCGACAAGTCTTTGTGGTAAAGAATTTGTCAAGCTTATTTTTCCTGACGTCAATGTTTCCAACATTTTAATTCTCGACTTTTCTTTCCAATTATCGTCTTGTGAAAATACTTCACTGTACCATTTTTGCCTACAAGTTAATGAACAAAAATGGTGTGCATATGTTTTTTGATTATACAATGAAATATGAAACATTTTACCACAATAATCGCATTTGCTATAACTCGGTATAAAATGAGAACTTTTCTCGCCAACTCTCTGTGTCTGCCATTCATGCTGACACTCAGGGGAACAAAATCTTTGTTTTGATCTTTTCCCTACTACAAATGTTTTGCCACATATTTCACAAGTTCTTTCTTCCCTATGGACTTTCTTTCTATGTTCAAACTCACACTCTGTACAGCAATACAAATTTTCTTGCTGCTTTATTTCTGATGGTTTTTTATAAAATTTTTTTCCACAGTTAGCACATATAACATAATCACCACGCCTTTGAGCATTTGCTTTACATTCGGTTGAACAATAGCAATGTTTGCTTTTCCCATTGATTAACTTATTGTAAGTGCTTGTCGAAATAGAATGTTCCTTTCCACAGTAATCACATATATGTGGATATAATTTTTTTGGCATATAACCAACTCCTATCTATTTTTACTCCTCATGTCCCTATAAAATTTTAGAGCAATTTGCAAATTCTCATTATTCTTAAATCTCCAATTTTCTTTGCCTTTTGAGTTAATATAACTCTCTTTATCGAAACCTAATGCAAATAAAAAACGCATCAGTCTTAATGACGATACGTTATAATAATTTTTCATAATAAAATTTCCTTTATATACATATATTAGTCTTTGCTCGGTCTTGGCTATCCTTTAGCTTTTAACCGATATAGCTACTAACTTGCTATATATTACTATATAGTCGGGCAATTTGCGTTTACCCGCTTCGGCTGCGTCTCCAGTTATTTCTGTAATGGCTGTACCCATTGCTATTGCCTGATCTAGTGTATTTCCTGCTACGCTCAGTGAAGATACTGACCTTGACAACATATCACCAATATCACTTGCTGAAACAGCATACTTGTTTGATATTGCGTTAAACTTATCGACAATATTGATAGACTCATCAACTGTCATGTTATAGCTTTTCATAACTGTTGTTAGGTCTTGTACTGCTGTTGCATTATCTACTTCACCAACAACTGAATAAATACCTGAGTTTGTGGCAAGTGTTTCAGCTTCATCTAAACTATAACCACGTTTACCCCATTCTGCGGTTTGAGAAATAAGATCAGACAAATCAATCTTTAAATCTTTAGCCTTTTGACCTATATTATCAAAGAACTCGGCATATTGCTGATTTGTGTTATCAGTAACCTTACGCAATTCTGTCATAGCTGTATCAATATCTACAACATTATTATAGAACTTAACAGCTTCTCTTGATATGCCTGAAATCACAGTAGTTAAACTCATCCAGCTTGTGAATTTTAAAGCGTCCTCTTTAATCTTGTCAAAAAAGCTTAAACCATTCACACCTGCTGCCTGTGCTTCAGAACTCATTGTCCTAAAACTACGATTTATTCTATCAACATTTGCTTTCAAATCACTCGCAGTTAAATCGCTAGCATTAAGCAACTTTTTGAGTGAGGCTATCATATTATCAGTTTCAACCTGATATGTACCGCCATTAAAAGTATTCTTGCCCATGGCTTTAGTATTAGCCTGTTGCCATGTCTGAATTGTGTATATTAACTTTTTAATGTTCTGCCTTGTAGCTTCTATATTCTGTTGTGATTTATTGCTAGAAAAACTAGCTTTATAAGCTACATCTGCCCTCTTTAACTCATTTGTTAGTTCATTGAGTTTAATACGATATTCGTCTAATGCTTTAGGATCACCACCCACATTAGACAAACTTGTTTTTAACTTATTAAACTTTTCCTGAAACTCTCCATTAAAAATAGGCGACTCTTTCCACTTTGTTTCTAAAGTGGTGAGATTTTGCGTAAGTCTAGCTACATTATTTTCTATTTTAGTAGAGGAAGCTGACGATTTATCAGCAGAACGAGAATTGGCTAATCTAAGTTCTTCCCTACCAATGTTTATTAATTCATTCTTTTGTCTTTCAAGTTCTTCTGTAATCAGTTTCTTCTTTTTAAGCTGCTTCTCGTCATAAGAAACTCTACTCTCAAGATTTTTAATCTGTCTTTTTAGCTCAACATTTTCTTGCTCGCCAGCATTGACCTGTTGCTTTTTAAGCTTATTAATCTGTTTGATTTCACCAAACATCTTATTATAATAATGAGCTTGCTGTTGCGCTTCAGAATTATCAGATTTTTCAAGTAGGTGTAAATTCTTTATTTCTGTTTCTGCTTTTTTAACCGAAACAACTAACTCACGATATTCTTCAGACCATTTTTCATTTCGCCCAAATTGACTTTCGGTTTCATTGACCTTATTTAATTGGGAAGTTAAGTTATTAATTAATTCGGAAACCTCTGACGGTTGTTGTTTAAGTTTTGAAAAACTATTTGATATTTCCTGTATTGCTGCAGGCATTTTAGCCAAAGTGTTTTCGGCATTTGTAGTTTCGTTAAAAGAACTTGTAAGAGATTTTAAATTTTGCCTGATATTGCTTGCAGTAGTTTTTAATGAATTGAATAGCTTATCAACCTCTGCAATAGAGCCACCCTTGTCAAGATTGTCAATAGCAGCATTAACGGCATTAATTTCATTTCCTATACCCGATTCAATACCTTTATTCGCTGACTTAAATGCCGAAAGTTTAGCAGTATAATCCGACTTAGCCTTATCAATATCCGCAATCAGCTTTAATATACCCTTTTCAGAACTACTACCCGATAGATAGTCAAACGACCCATTTGTTTCGTTCAGAGCATATTTCAGTTTTTCAACTTGACCTGTCAAGCTTGTAACTTCTGCCGTAATTTGAGTAACTTCACCCGAACTATCTTTAGTCCATGAAAATGTCGGATTGCCAAACTGACTCAAAATCTTTCTTGCATTTTCAATAGTTTTAACAATATCTATTTGTCCGTCTTTATTAAAACCTGCCTTAAAAGTTTCTGCAAGAGTTGTGTCAATATTCTGTATCTCATGCTTTATATTTTTAACAGAGCTAGTTACCTGTTTTTCAGCAGCCTTTATACTACTCTGAATAGAAGTTACATTTAAACCACCAATATCTATTTTTAGATTTTTGCTGATTGTAGCAAGTTGAGATTGAATTTTCTTTTGTGTTTTATTCAAGTCCAACTCACCAATGATTTTAGCATGAGCCTTATTATCATTTGCAAGTACATTATTTAATTTAGGTATATCGTCCTTAACTTTACTTGTGTCAAGTTCCACAGGAACTCGTATTTTTAAATCATCTGCCATTTCACTTCACCTCTATTCCTTGTCTTTTAAGTCCTTGCTTTAAAGCTATAACGTGATATTTGTTATCACTTAAATCCTCTTTTGTGTTATATGCAAATGGTCTAGCAACACCATGATACGTCCAATCTCCAAAATCGTACCCCCAACCAGTTTCAATGATAGGTGCTAATTCTTGACCTGCGTTGTCTGACTTAATCATTTTCCCCTGTACAAAAATATAAGGGTTAGCCATTGTGTTGTTTTCAACAACTAAAGTGTCACCTTCGATAGAAGAATTAATATTATTAATATCCATTAAACCACCATTATCGTATCGTCTTACATATTCATGTGGTACATAACTATCGTAAACATCTCTTTCAATATGATCTAGCATAACAGTGGTAACAACCTCGGCAACATCTGTAAGCAGAGCGTAATCAATTCTTGCTCTTAGTTCTCGCTCTAGTTCTTTAAGGTTTTTTACAACCATTTATTCCTCACCACGCAACCACTTTACAACAAGCTTTAAATCCTCGTCAGCTTGCTCCTGAGAAACTTTACTATGTGTTTCTATCGTAACTTTGTCACCATTTCTTAAACCAAGACTACAAAGACCTATAATTGATTTACCATTGACCGTTCTATCTGTTGTCAGATTAACCACAGAGGGGCGTACCTGTGTAAAATACACAAACCTATGAATATTCCTAGCATTAGGAACTATTCCGAGTGTTATTTCCTGTTCTGCAAAGAACATATTAGTCACCGTCCTTGTTGTTTGAAATTACAATTTTATTTGCCATGTCATTACTATCTTTAAGTGTTTTTAACACTTCATTTAAGCTTTCAGTGTCAATATCTTTCGTAGCAACACTAATCTGTTCTATCATTTCTTTTGCTTTGTTTGCAAACTCTGTTACAGCTATATTAGCCATGCTCATAACCTTTTCAGCCGCTTTGTATCTAACATTCATGTCAATACCGCTGTCAATAGCTATACCAATTAAGTAATACTGATCTTCGTCAATCGACTTCCAATCAATATTATTATATTCCCTATTCAACTCTCCACTATCATAAATCTCCGCAATATCGTCTGATAAAAACTTATGCTCTCCGTAAAGAGTGAGCGTATAATATTCACGCAAGATATCTTTATATCCTGCTCCGTACTCAACTGTACCTTTAACTACATTATTTATAAATGCCTGCATTTCCGCAAAACTAAGCTTATTTTTCATTCAAGTTTCCTCCATTTTCTTGCGTTTCTTTTCTGCGTTTCTCAGTTTCTTACACTCATCATAATCAATCCACCCACCAAACTTTTTAGCATAAGTAATCCACTTATATGTAATGTCTGGATAGCAATACCAAAACAATTTACGTTTAAGTATTGCCACTGAGTCTGGCATACCTTTTGTATCTATAACTTCAGTGACACCATCTTTATAAGTAACCACGAAATCAGCGACATATTTAATTGACAACACAGTTTTGCCATCGTGAACAAACTTCGGTTGCAGTTCATATGGTTTCTGTAACTCATACGAAATCACTTCACCGCTTTCCACTAAAGGACAAAGTACATCACGATAATATTTCATTTCTAACACTGAGTCGAAAATAATGCCATTATAACTACGTTTTGATTTGTCTTTATCTACATTAAACTTGCTTCTATCTGTCATTTCTACCTCTTTATAAAAAAATAAGGGCGGTCAATACTTATCATAATAACCGCCCTTTCTATTTTATTTAGTTTTTTTTACTTGTTGTGCTATTTTTGAATTTGTAATATCAGCCAAAACATTATAAACCGACTCTTTATAATCTTCCTTTTTTAATGTTTTAAAAGTAATACCAATATTAGCAAGTAGTTTTCTCGCTTCAGCTTTGGAGATAACCTCGTGCATATATTCTTCTATGATTAAAAATAATTGATAACAAGATGGGGTGTCCACATATCTCCTCCAACTATTTATTTTATCACATTTATTACACGCATAATATCCATTACCGCAAATAACACACTCATGATTGTTTTCCATATTAATCCTCTGGAATAACAAATCTCAGAAGCTGACCCTCGTCACTACAATAGTCCTTCAGAGAGTCAATAGTAAATGGGAAGTCGCCCGTCTTGTCAAGTGGTATCTGAGTCTCAGGAGAAAGCTGTGCAGATGCCATGACAACCCAACCATGATATTCAATATTTTTATCACAAATATCTGTAAAGATTGATTCAAGCCAAAATTCACCTGATTTTGGCATATCATTCGTACTCTTTGTAATGTCAACTGCATTTTCAGACTCATATGTATAATATACCTGAATAGTCATTCCTTCCTTGATAGCAGTATCTGTCGGAAGTGTAATTTCTTTCTTAGCCGCATCAAGTGAAAATTCCTTTTCTGAATTTACCGCTGCATATTTGTAAGAAGCAACCTGTTCCTTCCTTTCATTGAGCAGATAAATGAATGATATTCCACCCACAGGAACTTTACTCAGAGTAATCTTTGTTATGTCGCTACCCACCTTAATCTTCTCTCTTTTAGGAATGAGAATTTTGTTAGTAGAACTTGCAACGTTCTTTTCTGTACCCCACTGAGCAGCAAGAAGTGACAGCGTAAGGAACGATGTATTACCTGTAATCTGAGCTGTATCAGCATCATAGTATTTTGCAATTACCGCACCTGTTGCATCTGTCTTATCCTGTGAAGTAGCATTGGTCTGAATGTTTACGTCTTTCAAATCTTCAAGAGTCCAAAACAGCACTCCGTCAGTAGGCGAAAACATCTGACCTGAAATAGCTTGTTTAAAAAGCAATTTGTCTGGATTAAACATATTATTTCCTCCTTTATTTTCTATTGTTTCCGTTACCATGTACGGAAACAATTTAATTCTTCTTTATTCTTAATGTCCTTATAATAAATAGTACCGCTATACAAACCTGTGGTAAGCTTCTGTGCTTGATTTATGATTTGATTTCTTAAAAGACAATCATAAAAAACATTAATAGGTAACGACCAAACCGTGTCCCAGTTGTATTTAAACCCTTCAATATTTGTTAATGTTGAAATATATGGCAACAAAATAGAGCGAAATTCTTTTTCTTGATACTCACCCCTAGCTAATTGTCTTTCAAGCTTGTCTAATTCATATTGTAATCTCCATTTTCGGGTGTGTTCATTTCCATCTTTAATATTGTTATCAGCGATATTAAGCATTTTCCTGAAATATTCAGTAAGCAGTTCATAATCTGCTTTACCTATTTGAATATTGTTATAAACATCAAATAAAATAATATCACCGCTATTCGTGTCAATATAGCGTTTCATCTTACCAAAATCAATATTACGGATTATAAATGAAACATCAGTTAGCAAATGATTTTCGACAATATCACAAAACAAGTCAAAACTATCTACTGAGTTAAAATCAATACCCTTGCTCCAAAGATATAGCCTTCTATCATATGGAGTTGAAATTATGTCAGATACAATGACCCAAAACTGTTTTTCACCTAGTTTTGACTCGTCTGAAATCTCGTCCAAAGTTGGGTTGTGAATTTCAAACTTGCCTAACATAAATGTTTCTTTTTTATTACGATAAATCGAAAGCTCGTCCATAACTAATTACCCTCACATGGATTTATCGTAAGTTCTTCACCTTGAAATATTAAGGTACGCCTTTTATAAACAGGTGACAAATTATCTGGTACGTCCGAAATAAGTTGTATTCTATTGCCACTCCAACCATCTGAGTTGTTAAATAACTGACCTAACAATTCAGACACATAATCCATTCTAGTTTTGGAAATACCAGCTTTGTTAAGTCTCATTTTATCTTGGTGACAAATTATTTGGATTATCATTTGGGGATAACCCTTAAATGCTCCCCATATTACTTTCGGAACTGAAACTTCAATGTTAAGATACAATTCTACATTAGTTTGAGTGTAAGGTATATATAAAAAAGGGTATATATTAGAATACACAATATTTTCTAGTTCTTCATCGTCCTTTTCAAATAAATCTAATATATTATCTTGTGATAATATCATAGAAATAGCTTTATTTTTCCACTCCGATATAACAGAATTTATTGGCATTTTACACACCTCCCACTATATTAATTAACAATTCAGACAAAACATCATCAACTGTACAAACCAATTTAAAAGAGCTACCGATTAAAGCATTGTTGTTTAAACACTTTATCTTTACCTTATTTTCATTTACTATCATGGTAATAAAATCTTGTTGTTTATCAAGTAATTTCAAAGACCAAGTGACACTCTTATCTGTTTTTGCAGTAAATGTTTTTACTGTACCACCACAACGAATTTCTGCATTGCCACTGTAAGATATTTCAACAGGTTTGGTTGCATCATTAGGCTTAAAGTAGTCACATAGCATAAGGTCAATTCTATCTGTCTGCGGATTGTATTGACTCTCTGACAAGATAATGTGCGTACATCTGCTATTTCCAAAAGAGAAGCTGACAGTATCAGGTCTAGTAATTCTATAAGGTGTAGGCTCTTTGTCATTATAATCAATAAAAAAACGCTTATCATGAGGAAAATATTTCGTTTCCTCGTCAAGCGAAATGTACATCATCAACTGATCGTAGCCAATGGTAATTATTTTTGTCTCATTTGTGCCTGAATTATACTGTGAAGCATTTTGAATATTACACGGCTTATAGTGAACTATGCCGTTTTCGTCTTGCCACTTAATAACATAATTACACAAATACAAAATAGATTTTTCATACAGTTTGTTATTTGTAGGCTCGGTCAATATTAGCCAAATCTTATTATCGTATTTAATGTACTTATAGTCCGATATCGTACTAATATAAGTCAAAACCTGTCTTTGCCAAGCTTGTGTTGGCGTGTCAGGTGTTTCATTCTGAATTATGCCCTTTGTAGCAAATTCATTTTCAAAATTCTCACCGTTAAACACTCCACTGCACAGAATAATATCATCTTCAATAACACTATCCTCTAAAACGTCATTAAAAGACATTTCACTATCAAACAACAAATCTGGTTTTTCAGAACCTTCCGTATAATACGGTTGCTGAATTAAGTACCATTCTTTACTCATTCAACCACCTCAATTATACGCAGTGTCTTTAAGTTGCTCATAAAGGTCAACTATTTTAAAGTTCACCCAATCAATCTCAACTTTAGCTTGTCTTTTGTCACCCTCTGAATTGTTTATTGACAAGTCTTTAGAAACTATGTTGCTACGTTTGACAATTTTGCTATATTGTCTTTCACAATAAAATCTCTTTATTGTATAGCCCAATATATTAACAACTATCTGATTTAAAACAATATCGTTTCCGTCAATATCAGTAAATATTCTTTTCTCATTATTAAAGTAAAGTTGACTAATTTGAGTTGAAAACTCGCCACAAGCCATTTTAAACCACTGAAAAACAAGGTCGTCGCTTAACGCAACCCTTTCAAGAAATGTGGACTCAAAAACAGCGACCACATCTTCATAGGTAGTAGCCATTTTAACCACACCCTTTCTTAAAACTTATAGCCTGAAATATTTTCTATTTCGTTACGCTTATAAACTGCCACATTGTCAATTCCAACTTCTTTGGCAAGTGGAATAATCATTTTTTTATCGCCTTCAGTAACTACAAGTCTTGAGAGTTCAGCCATAAAATCAGCCTTATTGCTAATGCCAAGAAGTGCCTTTACACTGTTAATATCAAGAATAACAGGATCATTATTATCACTCTCGTCAAGTGAAAAAACGTATCTTCTTATATCCTCGTCAAGAATTTTCAGATAAGCATTATTGCCAAAGCCGTCAGTACCACAGAACATTCCATTACCTTCCTGTATCTGAGCCATAACCTCTCCAACATTAAGCTGTGCAAATTTCTTTGCATTTGGTGGAATAGTAATATCTCTTTGTGTTTCCACAGCCCTAAAACCCAATTCCCAATTACGAGTGTTTTCCAAAAATACTCTATCGGTAAGCTGAATTTCCCTTTTAGACTTTACTTCTGTAATATCGTTATTCATTGTGGCAGTAGTTGTATTTTTTCTTACATTTGCCAAATTTTCAATCTTCCTTTCAAATATAATAATAATGTGGCAAGAGTTTATACCCTCGCCACATCAATAATTATTATGTAATTAACCCTGCTTTGTAAGCAGACCAATTTCAAATTCTCTGCCCTTTACAACGTCAGCACCAAGCTCCATATCGAAACGTGTCTTTACTGTACCTGTTTCAACATCATTGCCTGTCATAGTTGTAATACCACCACGTCTGAAGATATTTACTGGAGAATTTGCTCCCTGTGCAATAAACCACAGATCATTAGGATTGTAGTATGTGTCAAAACCTGACTTATCAGCAAGTGGCTTTGTGAAGTTATAAGGGTTCTCAAGCTCAATAAGAGCTGAACCCTTATAGAAGCCATTCAGACCTGTTCTTGCAATCTCATCTACCTGTGTAGCATTGAAGAATGGGATTGGTGTAGAACCAACTGTCTTATAACCGTTCCAATCGCAGATACCAGAAATAAGTGAGAAGTCACCTGCAATACCAACCTTGCCAAGCTTTCTAACCTTATTTATCATGCCATCAACCTGTGCCTGAGTTGGAGCAGAGTCATACTCGCCATAGAACTTTACATATTCAGTGTTGTTCTTCAGTGCAGACTTGATAACATCAAATACATAAGCAACACCCTTGTTGTTCATGTCGGTCTGTACCTGTGCCATTTCCTCTGCTACAGTACCAGCAAAATTACCAGAAGCAAGCTCACGATAATCAATAGCCATACCAGAAGAAATTGTCTGAGTTACGATTGGGTACTCTACCCACTTTCTACCTGCAAAACCTACATCAGAACCAGAAGCCTGAAGTCTAGCATCAAGACCCTCATAAGAATAAGTCTTAATTCTTGGCTGCTCATCATAGCCAATCTCACGATAATTACCAAGGAAATTAAATACCTTCGTTGCCTCAAGAAGCCTTGGCTGTATAATATACTTTACAATGGTATTAATCTCTGCAACTGCTCTACTATCGCCTGCAAGTGCCTGCTCACCAAGCTTTGAAATTCTTGAACGTACTGCGTCTACCTTCTGACCGTACTTTGATGTATCTTTGCCTGCAAAAAGAGCAGAACAAATCTCAACTACTTCGTTGAAAGCCTTTGCGTTCTTGACAGCAACCTCAGACTTATTCAGATTATTAAGTTCAAAAGAAGTATTAATCATTATTAAAACACCGTCCTTTATTTTACATTCATTAATTAAGCGTGTACAACGACTCTAAGTCCGTTACCGCCAAAACTTGTCTTTTCCACAATTTCAAGATACTCTGCATAACCAGAAACATCAGCACTCTTAACCCACTTACCGTCAGTACCAACGACAAGCTTGTCACCTACTGCGAGTGTATTATAAGCTGTTGTTACAACTGCATCGTCCATATCAAAAAGATGTCCTGCAAGAGAAGCAAGAGTAAAAATGCGTGGAAACTCACCAATCTCAATTCTATAATCGTTTGGTGTGAGTGTCTCAGGCTTATCAATTCTGTTCATTACAACTGCAAGACCAGCCTGCTTTGCTATTGTTGCAGTTGGCAGAGCAACAGCCTTTGTTTTAAGATCATATGTAACAGCCATGCCGTTCTCAAGAACAACAGGTGTCTTGAGATAGCCAAAATTCTGCGCTACCTTGAAATCACCAATATTTGCAAATTTAATCATTTAAAATTCCTCCAATCGTATTTTTTATACAAACAGATTATCAATATCGAGTTTGTCATTCTTATCATCATCGTTGTCGGTATCTACGCAACCAAATATGTCAGCGGCAAAATTGTTCTGAGAATTAATCTCAACAGCCATTGCCTTTTCCTTCTTCTTTGTTTCAGCACCAATGCAAGCGTTGATTTCTGTAACAATATCGTTTACCTCGATACCACAACCCATAGGATCTGCGTTGAACTTGTCAAGCTTATCCTTTGCCATGTTCTTTTCATCGTCTGAAAAATCTCCAAGAGCTGAATTGAGTTCTGCAATCTTTGCAGACTTTTTAAGTTCATTCAATTCTGCTTTCATTGTTTCAACGAGTCCGTTAAGCTCATTAATCTTCTCGTCTTTCTGACAAGCATTTGTTTCGGCTGTTGCCTTTTCATCTGTAAGAGTTGCTATCTCGGCATCTTTTGTAGATATAATCTCATTCATTTCAGCAATCTTACTCTCATAATCTGCATTTTTAGTATTGAGTTCAGTAATCTTATTCTCAACAGCAGAAATAATCTGATTAAGTGTCTTTTCGTCCACTTTCTCGTCCTCCTTTATCTTTTGATTTAGTTCTATCAGTATTGCACTATCGTCACTTGGCTCGACAGTTAAAATGCAATATCCACTATAGTCATAAACTTTTGGTACTCTACCTTTTTCGACAGGCTCTCCGTCATACACTATTTTATTTTTGCCCTTACCAACGAACTCAACAGAACCATATATTGTATCACCATCATTGATTTTGTTTTCAAGCCATTCAACAAAATGTGGATAACGTTGCTGATTAATATAACCCTCGGCAATAAGAACTTTATGTTTCTCACCATTAATCTGAATATCTTCAATAGACCAACCATCAGCAGAACCTACTTGAACAGAATTTTCAAATAATGGCATATTGCCGTCTTGACCTGTCATTCCATGGTCGTATGGAATATCTTTTTCACTATCCAAAAATGTTGCACAAATAGGCATACCAATAATACTATCTGCGTTATCTCTAACATATTGCTCATTGTAACTAATACCATTTTTGTTATAGTGATTACGGTCTTGATGAATTTCGTGTAGTACCAACTTTACACGTCTGCGACCGTCCGACCTCTTTGCTTCGCTTATTTCACAATGAAACACTAACTTTCACCTCTTTTCTGACATAAAATAAACCTAGTCACTAAACGCAACTTAGGTTTTAGTTTGTTGTTGAAGGTTTTGGTTGAGCGTTTCCATTTAGATTTTCGCTCATTATGCTATTTTCGTTTGTCTTTTCAGCTACCTTACTTCTACCACCATTTGAGTGGTCTGCATCACTTGGGTCGTTGTCCTTGCTACTCATGGTATAACTCGTCTTATGCGTTGGATATTTATTTTCCCAATCATTATCAAGTTCATAATCCATAAGCGACAAGTATACATCGCTATCCCAACCAGTGCTTGCAATCCAAGCCGTCAAAGACCCCTTACCTCTAGCATAAAGGTCGGTCATATATTTAACCTGTTTATCTCTATTTACAAAAGTAACAGGTAAAATAGCACACTCCATATAAAGCTTTTTATCCTTAATAATATTGGCATTAATACATTTATTCAATTCCATAATAAACATATTTATCCAATCATATACGTTTCCTGCAACCAACTCCAAATTAAGTGTTGCAACAGCATAGTTTCCTGTACTATTACCGTCAAGGACACTACTAGCAATACCTAAATCGGCAGGCACTTTTGATTTATTGGCATTTTCATTCTTTTCATCAAAAATAGAAGTGTCAACTTTTATGTCATTTAATTTTGTACCTGCGGCAAGTGAGAAAAATGACTTGCCATATTTATTTTGTCTTGTAGTAATAGCATCTTTAACTACTTTATGTTGGTTTTTCTGCTGGCTTTCCGTCAAAGTGCAACGTCCGTCCTTTGCTTCAGGAAATGTTTGATAAATAATTTGATTGTTCAACTGATCTAATACATTCCGCTTTGTAGAAGTGAAATAATCTGCATACAATACATCGTCCAACGCACAAATCATTAGTGGAACACCATAAGGATTAATAGCCTTACAGTTAATTTTTGTTACCATTGTATTATCATTATTTAAAACTTTCCATGACTTAATATTATTGTGAATTGAATATTTACTATATGCTTCTCGAATTTCTCTTGGAAAAGCCTGTAGTTTTCTTCTTTTGTCATCTTCTGCCATATCGTCAAAATATCTTAAATCAAAAGCAACAATAGGTGAGCCATTCTTTCTGCCAACTATACGGCAATAGTCAACAGGCAAATTAATAACGGCACATTTAACTCCCAGTTCATTAATCTCTACAATGTTTAAAGTATCAATGTCATCAAGATACTTGTCAGCGAATACGGACTTTGTAATCTCAAAGTATTTAAAGTCCATTCCCTCAATCATATCGTTAAACAAATTATCTCGAATAACTTCCTTATATCTTATTGTGTCAAGAGTTTGTTGCATTAACTGTCTTGCATTTTCAAATTTCTTCTTGCGTTTAGTCTTTGACTTTGAATAAACCACCTTATCTAACGTGAACATGGTTTTAAGATAGTTGATAGAAGTCATAACAGAGCCATTTTCATAATACGCCCACCGACAAATTTTGCGAATATTTTTTATATGTATTTGCGGATTATGAGCAAATTTCTTAATATCCTCAATATCGATAGGTAAATCTTCAATACAATCTTCCCAAACAGATGTCATTTCATAAAAAGCATTTGACTCATAGGAACGCTCTTGCGTATTTGACATGGAGCTAGTTTCTGAAGCACTTTCTGTTTTATCTTGATTGTTTTCAATAACATTCTCAGTATTCTCTGCAATATTCTCAGGCATAGCCTCACCTCACTTTCGTTTGTATTTGCATTAATTGAATAAACAACAATAATCGTATTCATCGTTATTTATGTCTTGAGCATATTTATTAACGTACCACAACACATAGATCAATGCCGAAACTCTATCCTTATTTACTTTTTTTACAACTTGTTCAATAGTAATGTTGCCGTTATTAAGATGTTTCATCTTTAAATTCGCAGCTTCTTCAATAAAAGCATCTGTCTCAATAAAAGGTCTAACTTTCTCGTCAAAACTATCCCATTCATTATCGGTAAAATCATTATCTTGTCTTTTTTCCAGCAATCTAAGTTTGCCACTATCCACCATATCTATAAAAGTGCTTACAATTTCATTTTGCCAAGTCTGAGCTTTCATATTGTAAAGTATTTGTGGTGAGTTAGGAACTTCTGGAACATTATCGTCATTAATAGTGTCCCAACAGCCCAAGTCCTTACCTGTAGAATTGTCAATCGTGTCTTTTAAAAGTTCATCAGCCAATCCAACACCAAGTCCATTAGCATCTAATACAACTACTTTAGCCATATAAAGTTTTTGAACTTTTTTGATAATAGCAGCTTGGGCATTAAAATTAAGTACGTTAGGAATATTAATGATATTCACCACATCAATGTAAATAATTCTCCCTTTATCCTTACTTCTAATTACACGCACTACAGCAATAGAAGATTGGTTATTAGAAGTTTTTTGGCTTCTTGCCACGTCAACACCCATATAATATTCTTGTTCTGGATCTGGATTTTGTAAAACCGCTTCCGTTAGAGTACGGCAATTCATTAGTTTATTAATATTAACCAACGCACCGTCAGCACAGCCGACCCATTCTTGTTCATAGTTCTGGGCGAAGGCTACAACAGAAGAATTTTTCTTCTTTGAAAGTATTTTGCTTTTATTACTTCCCCTACCATACCAACACGGAAGTTGCCAGTTGCTTCCCAAAACTATTTTTCCCTTTAGATTTTCCATATCATCTAACATTGAAATACTACGCTGATATTCGTCTGAACCCCTAAATCCTGCCGTTGTAAAAAAATGAATTTGCTGATTAAGTTCCATTGGGTCTACTATCGCAAGTCTGCCAACCGTAAGTCTTGGAACTTCAACTACAGGCTCAAGAGCATCTTGAAACAGTGCATTATTTAGCAATGCGGATTCCTCTATTTTTAACCTTCTACGTCTTTGACCCTTTGTGCTTTGAGCATTTGCAATAGCATCTATGGTCGCATCATTTTTAAATTCAATATAAGCATTTCCCTTTGAAAACCTAGCTTCTCTTATTTCGTCCTTTAAAAGTGGATATAATTTTACAATTTCATTCCACTTTGATTTCAATAAATCTGCCGCATTTTCTTTAGTCTGCGCAGAAAGAGCCAATTCAATATTTGGGAACAGCATTGCTACTACGACCATAGCAAGTACCTCGTCAAATGTGTTATGACTTATAATTCCATTACTCACAAATGAATGTGTTTGAGGTAAATGAAAATCATATGTATCTGAAACAGTATGTTCAATATTAACAACAGGACTATAAAAATAATGAGTTGCATACAACTCGTTTAAAGTGTTATTTGCAACTCCCTTTTCGTTCAATAGAGCAATTAACCTATCTAATTTAGAATACGTTAAATCACATTCTCCACTTGTAATATGATTGAACTCCCTTGAAACGCTCCAATGTAAATTCAATTCATTAAGTACAGATTTAACTAATTCGTTCTGATATGGTATTATGTCTGTATTTGTGTTATGTTTTTTATTGCACAACTTATCAAGTTTATCAGCCTTTTTCTTTAAACCAAAACCAATTTCAGATTTAAAAATACCAACATCGTTCCCCGATATGCAAATTTGATATGCTTTACCAAATTTACTTTTTGTTTTCTTAATACTTAGTTTAGAAACAATACCAAAATTCAGTAATAAAAAATGAACTTGATTTGCCAACTTTTCCGACACTGTTGTTAAAGATATAATTTTATTGTCTACTGTACCATCTGTGTCAAATAAGCCTTGTAAAAATGCTGACACAACATCTTTACTAGCTACCATTATAGATTTAGGTACTTTTTTATCATATGATCTACTATAATCAAATCCTATAATTTCGAGATATTTTCTTAAATAAGTGTCATTAATTTCATAGTCGTAATTATTGTCACTTCTTTTTTTGACATCAACGTTAAAATATTTCTGCGTAATATTTTTAAACTTGTCTAATATCTCATCACCTATATTAGTAAAGATAATTGTATTTTTTGAAGTCATACAACCGTCTCCAATCAAATATCCATAAATCAATGCTAATTGAGATGTAATTCCATCTGGCATTGCTCTGATATTCAAATGTGAACGTGATTGTTGAGATAAGCTTTCTACATATGCACCAATTTCATTTTTATATTCAACTTTATTATTATTACCCCAGATATTATTTTTGCGATTAATAACCAAATAATCGCCAATCTTTATATCTTCTGTTTTTACAAAATCTACACTTCCATTTGATTTCATAACAAGTACTCTATGATTAGGGGTGGCTGTTATAGAATAACCTTTACTATCTGTCAGTTTTATAGTATTTTTTCTACCATTATAAAGACCTAAAGTTGAACATTCTAAGTTACCATATCTATTTACAACCCTTGCGTGTGTAGGATAATAGGTTTCTACATCGTTATTTTGATAATTAAAATATTCACCAATCTCTTTAATACCCTCATCGGTAAATAACATAGTGTCTCCACTTACGCATTTACCATATCCACGGCTAAACGTTCCATACATACTCATAAATCTAACGTCACAACGCAAAAATATGCGTTGATCTAAATGCAGATTTAACCCACCTGTTTCAGGTTTCATTAAGTCGAGTAATAAATCAGGATACCACTTAGCCCAACTTATAAAAGTGTAATAATTATGTAGATTTTTGCCAAATACACTATCACTATTTTTTTCAAAATCTTTTATTCTTTGCCAGTTCATTACTTGTCACCATTCTCATAATCTTTTGGCAGTTTTATAAACGTTTCAACAGAACTCCTATTTTTTTCCGATGTATCATCAGTAAAAATACCATAGGGATCTCCATACTGAGAAATGTACTCATTCTTCATGTCGTCATAAAATTGGTACACTTCCTTATACTCACACTTAGGTAATCCTTTTAATTTTCTAGCATAGTTAATATAGCACCATATTATAAAATCAGGAGCATCGTTAGGTTGGTACTTAAACTTAGGTAATATTTCAACAATATCAACCGCTTGTTCACAAGCTTTTGATATTTCCGAAATGCAAGTTACTCCACCTTGCAAATCAGCCTGCGTTAATTGTTTTGGAGTCAACTTTGCTTTATCAGCAGCATCTTGGGCAGCTCTATTCCATTTGTCAGCACTTCCAACATCTCCTGCTGCTGTGGCTTCTTCCTCTTTCACCTTAAAACGAACATAGGTTGCTAAAGCTTCCTCGTGTAAGTTTGTTTGAATTGAGTAGTTTTCTTTTAATTTATCAAACTTTTTCTTCATTTTTCGGTACTGTGATTTTGTGTACCCCTCGCCAAATAAGTCGGTAATATCGTTTGTAACAACAAAATCATCAACCATATTTACATATACTTCTTCGTTTCGAGGAAGTATATTGCGTTTTTCCGTTGTAGTTACTGCCTCAGTAATAGACTTGCCTTGATTAAACAAATTCATAGAGTCCAAAAAAGATAATTTCGTATACTGTGGCAATGTTGACACATTCTTAAAATAACAGCCTATAATATCGGTTCTACCCTTGCCCAATTCTAATGATCTTCTTACTTCACTCATAGCAGAGTCAAGAGCTTCTGGTATGTATGGTTTATCCATTAACATTAGTTTCTTTTGGAACGCTTCTATATTTAAGCTTCCATCAGAATTATAAGAACCCTTTTTAACACAAGACTTACATATATTTACCGTTTTGCCATCAGTAGAAATATTACTATTTCTAGTAGTATAAAATTGTGACAGTGGTTTTTCCTTGCCACATTCTGTACATATTTTTGTACTTACAGGGGTTTTTACTTTTTTCCTTGGCGTAATCAAGCCACCTCCTTTTTATTTGTTTAATTTTCAAGCCAATATAAAAGCACTCCAATTTTCAATCAGAGTGCTTAATCGCTCAAAAATCAAATTTATCCTTATTCTGGCTAATTTTCTTTTTATCAACCCTAATATAAAATTTTCTTGTCACGTCAGTTCCACTATGGTTGAGCAATGCCGAAACATCTTCTAGTGACATACCTGCGTTTTTATATAGCGTAGCTCCCGAATGACGAAAATCGTGAGCGTGTAGCGTTGGAACATTAATCATTTCACCAATAATATGACACCAAGAATTTAATGTGCCATTAGTTACCTTATCAAACTTTCCGTCTGTATAAGAAACAAAAACATAGCCATTGTCAATAATATTATTTGTCTTGCGGTACTCAAGCAAACCTAACAACAGTTCTTTAACTTCTTCCGAAAAATAAAGAGTTACAACGTAGCCTTCTTTTTCAACTACATCATTGACAACCCTATTGTCAAAATCAATTTGTTCCCACTTAGTATTCGCAACCGCATTAACCCTAGCCATTGTAGATAATGAAAATAGAGCATAACACTGATATTGTAAAGCCCTATGTTTCTTATGATGTGTGTCAGCGTTTTCTACTAAGTTTTGCAAGGCAATTCTTAATTCCTGCACCTGTTCAACAGTTAAAAACGTCTGAGTAATAACATCTGTATCTTTCTTAGGTCTATCCATAAATTCCATTGGGTTTTCTGTAATTAACTTCTTCTTACGCAGAAATTTATAAAAAGCTGAAATTGAAGCCATACGCCTTTTCATACGTCTTGAATTATTACCCTCAGTTTTACAAAAATATAAAAATTCAGTTATATCATCTTCCGTCAGATCAACAATACTTTGGTTGCCCTGATTTTTATATATGTATATCCACCAAGACTCTAAATCATTTTGATAGCCTGCGATAGTCTTTTCGGAGAGTTCTCTAAGTGACATATCAATTTTATATTTGTTCCATAGTTTCATTGTTTCAGAATTGATTTTTGAAAGTATTTCATCATCATGTACTTGAATACGTTTGCTTTTCTTAGCCATTTAACCTCTCCTTTCTTCTAATCTCAAGCTTTCTTTAGAGTGTCGCTTTTAGCACTTATTCTTCATTTGGGGTTTCTTTAAAGTGTTACCCTCACACTTGATCTTCTTTATTTCGCCCACAAGGGCTTGAATTTTGTTTTTTTGAGTAATACAAAATTCTCAAAACCATAACTCAAAATACCCCTCACTGGGACACATTGTTAAGAGGTGCGTAAGGTTGAATTACTTTGTAATTAAAACTAAGGATAGTCAACAAAACTTTGTCAACTATCCATGCAAAAATCTCGTCAGATTTTTCATTTAAAAGACTCAACGTGGTACGCATTTTTAAGAGGCGTATTGAGTTCTGTTTTGGCTGTCAGAGTGAGACTCGAACTCACGACCTCCGCATTAACAGTGCATTGCTCTACCGATTGAGCTATCCGACAATATGCAGGATAACGCTTGCTATCCTGCAAAATATAATAAAAGGAGTTGTATTTAACTACAAATTATTCGTTAATTGTAAAACCAAAATAAAGCTTTGGAACATAATCTTCTTCAATAAAATCCTTGCCGACAAAATCTCGCTGAACGAAAACAATACTCTCATCACCAACAATTATTGGCTTATCGTCACGTCTTGCTCTTTCACAGAACAACTCGTTTTCAAAAGTTGAAACAACAAATTCGCCACCATATCCGTTCCACTCAGGCGGATCAAGAGAAATAGAATTAATTTTAGTCTTATCGTCAAATGATAAAAATTTCTTGATAATCTTACAAGCCAACTTGTAGTCACATAAAACACTAAAGCCCTCATTTTCCAAATATACATCTATAATATCCTGCATGAAAGTATCAAAATCGTTATAACTCTTTTTAATCATCATAGTATTCACCTACTTTACTTTTATATCATAGTTGGCAATCTTGCCAAATTCATTATCAAATATAAACAGGCTTGCACCTGTGTCAGAAGTTTTGTGTAAGGACATCGCATAATCATCAGTACCTACCATAGAACGTACTGTAAGCACCTCTGAATGTTTTGCATTTTCCTTTGAGGTCTGATGATGTACATGACCTGCCAAAACATAATCAATGTTTGTATTGTACGCTCTTGAAAAAGAACTTGTGCAATTCTGTAAATCCTTTACTTCACCATGACAACCAAGCACGTTATAACCCTCAACATCGCTAAAGCAAAAGCCTGTTTCATTCTCAATTATGTTTACATTTCGATTATATTTAAGTCTTTCCCTTATGAAAGCAATAATCACCTTTGCCATGTTTTCATCGGGAAAACTGTTCTTAGGCTGTCCGAGAAGTCTAAGTTGTGAATGATTGCTGTCCCTAACCATTTGGAAATTCACTTTCACATATTGCGAAAGATCATTGAGCCAATTAGCAAGAAATTCAGCATACTTTATTGCCGAATCTATAACACCATATCTAAGGTGCATAAGTTGAGAATTTAATCTGAGAAGTCCTGATATACTGTCGCCAAGTTCCCAAACATTAATTTCTGCCAAGTCCTCTTTAGCAATAATGTCAACAACTTTTTCAAGCATATTCCACATTCTGCGTTCAAATATCTCTGGAGAATATTCGTTTATTACATTGCCAAATAGATCTTTTATGCAAAACTCTATGCCAAAGTGACAATCAGTAAATGCCAATATCGCAGACTTGCTATTATTTACTCCCGACAAATAATCAGGAACTATAATAGGGTCTATATCAGAAATTGCATTGACTATTTTTTCAGTTATCAATTCATCTCGTGCATTTTCTCTAAGCCATCTATTATTCTCCAACTTCTCTGTTTGAAGTTTATATCGCTCTTTCTTTAATTCACGAATTTGGTCTTGAATTTCATTAAGGGTGTTTTCTGTGTCTGCAAAAGTTTTCTGATTTGCATTGAACATTTTCTCAAAGCATTGAAATTTCTTACGATAAGTTGACTCGCCAAAATCAGCGTAAAGCAAATTATTTAAAATATCCCTGACATCATTCCAAGTACCTATCTTGTCCTTATCTTTGCACACTCTAAATATAAGCTCGTCATCAGACTCGCCTTCAAATCTTTTGTATGTAGAAATTTTAAATTCCTCCCACTATGCAATTTCATCTGTCTGGTTTACAGACAGTTTTACTTCCTGACCGTTGAAATCTGACATAAGTTCCGCAAGGGCAATTTCACCCTCAATATCTTCAACGCTAAATGTTATTTTTCCATTCTCTATGTTTACAATGCCCTGTACCGACAGAACGTTCTTTTTTGTTATTTTAGCCATTTATTCTAATCCTCCAATTCGTCAGCCCAAGTTGACACCCAACCTCTATGGTTAGTATGTAACTCGCAAATCTGACAATGTTCTTTTCCTGAAAAATGATTTAGATATTTCTCAAATCCACTTGCCTTATGATTAGGTAAATCAATTTGTCCTGTATGTCCTATGCAAATTGTCTTGCAGTTTTCACCTATTCTTGTTAAAGTCTTTTTAAGATTGTCAAAAGTTGCGTTCTGAGACTCGTCAATTATAATAACTGCGTCCTTAAAGTTGACGCCTCTAAGGTAAACGTCCGTAAGAGGTTTGATATAGCCTTCTTCATACTTCTCAGAAACAAGACTATTTGTACATACAGCCGTAAATGGATTTATACCAAGTGTCTGTAGTGCATTATAGAGTGGTTCATAGTAAACCTCACTCTTTGAAGTTACATCACTGGGTAGAAAGCCCAACCTGCCTTCTGCACAAGGCGAAACAATATAAATAATCTTTGAGAACATTTGGTACTGCACAAGTAAATTTGCTATACCAATGGCAATAGTAGTTTTGCCACTTCCACTTTTGGAATTACAGAAAATAATATCATTGTCCTTGTTCCAAATTGCATTAGCAAATTCTTCTTGTTCTTTATCTAATTGTAGACTATAAAACAGATCACCGTCAATTTTCTCAGGTGGGTTATCATACGAGGTTATTGTATTATTATTTTTCTTGCCCATGATAACACCGCCTAATTAATTTCATCAAACGATGTGACAATCTTATCGACCACTTTGTACTTCACAAGTTCATCACGAGATAAATACCAATCTTTATTTCTATTTTTATTAAAAGTCTTTTCATCAATGTCCGTCCTTGCGAGGATATATGACTTCATGCCCTCAAGCTGTTTCTTATAATTTTTCTGAGCTTCCTCAATTTCAGCAGCACTACCCTGAAAAGCAGTAGAGCCTTGATGAACGAGCATTTGGCAATGTTCAAACGCATATCTACGCTTGCCAGCAAGAAAAATAAGAAAGCCTGCACTCATAGCAACACCCATTCCAATAGTAACGATAGGAATATGACTACTCTGTATCAGGTCACAAAAATAATTTGCCTGTTCTATATCTCCACCATAACTATGAATGAAAATAAAGATTGGCTTTGGATTTTTAATTTCTCTTTCTTCCATGTTCATCTGAATAATAACTTTGCTTAATTCAATGAGGTTATAAAACTCATCTACCTCGTAATCAATAAAAAATGTTCTGTTTTCTCTCGATTTCCAATAGTTATACTCTTCAGGCGTAGGATATGTTCTCTTATCCAAACTATCTACAATGGAAATTGGAAGTTCTTCTGTTACTGTCATAAAAAATAAATTCCTTTTCTAAATAAGTTAGTGGGATATACCCACCCTTACAGACGTACTGTAAGATATTTTTTTAATCAGCTCTGTACTTGGCAAGCAGATTAACAACCGCAGATGTTTCCTCTGCGTATCTCTTACCACGATTAGAGCCATTGTTTTTCAGACGGCACGTTTTGAAAATCTTAACGTTCTTAATGTTCTGACGAAGATAATCCGCCTCGTCCTTTGTGACGAAAATCATGTGTAAAATAACCACCTTTTCAATTTTAATTTTGTACACAATGCCTATTGAATATTGACTTTGTGCGTGTTATAATATATTATGGATTAGTATGTTTATTTGCTTAAAAAGAAAAAATTACTCTTTAGATTTGTAAATTAGCAAAATACTCTTTCCATATGGGTAGCGATTTTTAAGCATTTTAGACAAAAAAATACCTCGCAAACAACGTATTTGCGAGGTATTTGTCCATTTTCTATTTAAAACGAACTGGTCTTTTCTCGATAGTTTTTATTTATCCTGCTTCTTTCTTTTTTGTGGCATTCTTCACACCTAATTTTTCGACTTTGACTATCTACCGCAAACTCCTTACCACAATCACAGCAGATCAAAGTTTTTGTTTTAATTTTTTGATAACCCTTGCACTTATTGCAATATTTTTCATTGGAACTATGTTTATAAAATCTTTTATGACATTTTTCGCATTGTATAAAATTACTACCAATATTTCTTTTTATGTTATTGTACACCTCGTCACCAAATAAGAGCCAAAATGTTTTCTTTAAAGCGGTACGCCTATTGTGGAACAAATCAATGATAATATTATCAATAATTACGTTTTTGGAATATGGTAAACTGAATAATTTGCTTTTTGCATCATCAAACACCGCAAGATAATTATTCATTTTGCTATCATCTGTATGTTTAAAATTTAACGTACTTGATATTTCTTTATATTTGTCTGCAATGTTTTGATTAAATTCTATATCTGGATTATTCATCAAAACCTTATAATCAAATTTGCCGATATTTGAGTTTGTAAAATTAAAGTTGATTTTTCTTTTGGGACAAAGCATTTTAACTCTATCAACAGTGCATAAAGACAATGGTTTTACCTGTTCTTTCTTTTTGCCCTTGGCATACATAAAAAAATAAGGTATTTTGTTTTTAGTGTATTGCTTGATAATTTTGTCAACCTTTTCAGGTCTTTGTGGTTTGTACAACGTTTTAGCATAGTCTATAGTATAATTTACTTCTGCCACTAACCATTTAACAGCTTGCATTTTTTCATTATTCATTTTGCCACTATTCCATATTTTTGTAATATTGTTACTCGGTGTACCAATATTGCCTCCATTATATGCTAGTAACAAGCCTTTAAATAAAGAACTCACTGATATTTCTTCTGCCGCTGCCTTACGCATATTGTAAAATAAAGGAACAATACCATTCATATTTCTTTCTGCTATGCTAACCAACGTTGAATTATTTGTCACAAGCAATTTATCTCCATCAAAATCGCATTGTACTATTCTTGAAATAAGGTCATGAGAACTTATGTAAATAGCATTGGTATCAAACCAATCAAATTGTGTTTTATTTATTCTTATTGGGTGTTCTATATACAAGTGGGGACTTCTAAGACAATCTAATTTTTCATTGTCATTGTACAACTTACAACATACTTCACCATTCTGTAAAAGACCCATTGGATTTTTTATCCCCAAAAACAGCCATTCACAAAACGCATACAAATCTGGTATGACAAAGCTATATTTACCACCCATATCAAAACGTGCAGACCATAATTCTTTCTCTTTTTTCTTTTTTATATCTTTTAACATACTCCTGCAATATAAGTCAGAAAGCAATTCAGGATAAATTTCAAGGCACTTTTGAAAACCAGTTTTATAACAATTAGATTTATCAGCTCCAAAAACTTTGAGCATTGTTGGTACATCAGAGGCAATTTTATCTATTTCTTCTATGTTACTTTTTGCCAATTCTTTTATTTCGCTATCCGTCATATCAGCTAGAGTTTGTATCATCTGATAATTTATAACCGAGTCTGATATTACGCTTTCTTCACGATTACATATACCTGCGGTACAGCCATATTTTTTAAAATTGTTTTTATACTCTTCCCAACTGTCAAAATATTTCCACATTTTTAACTGGCTCTTAGTGAAAATTATCTGAATATTTTCATCAATTATATTGTGAGTTGTGCCATAAATATCTTTTACGATTCCTGTTGCATTGTTATCCTTAATGAATTTTACGAAATCAAATTTAGCCAATAAACCCTTTATCCACGGTAGTCTAACCATAAAATTTCTATCAGTTAGATATGGTAAAATCATTCCACAGCCATCAGTTTGTGTAAAATCTAAATCTTTCGTTACTCTTGTAATCTCGTAGGTTTTATCGTCTATAAAATCAACCGTATCATGAATTACATTTTCAAAATCATCAACAACAATACAACGATCAATGTTAAAATCTTCCCATAGGTCTGTTGCAGAATTGCATAAAGCCAAATATGCTAAATATTTGTTAATATTCATACCGCCCAACTTGTTGATTTTCTCCACGGTTAAGCCAGCGGTCAAGGCATTCCAATATTTAAGCAACAAATCTTCTCTAACCGCAACAAGTTTTTTTGTTCTTATCTGCCCTGCTGAAGCCGAGAAAAATTTATATTTATAGCCATTCATATAAAAACCATTTTTAACAATGCTCTCAGCTACATCGTAAAAATAGACCTTAATTATAAGTATCTCGGTATTAAATTCTCTTTCCTTTAAGCCAAAATATCTTGTCAAAGAACTATCAAAAATAGAAACCCTCTTTCTAATAGACGGCTCTCCGTTTTTGTCAACGATCTTATCCATTCTCACGTTTCGAGTTAGTCCTATGTTTTTATGTAATTCTTCTTTCAATTCAGACTTTAGCCTTATAACGAGTTTATTTAATTGCTGATAGAGCTTTTGTCTCTTTGGCGAAAGATTGTTTTTATTATCAACGTACCTCTGTTTAAATCTGTTCTTAACACGCCTAGCCTTTAGTAAATACTTTTCAATCTCATTTTCTTTATCAGTGTAAAAACAAGCTGTGTCAAGTCCATACACATAATATAGTTTATTTAATGCCATTTATATCTCCTATCTTTATATCTATCATAATCTACGTTCTACCGTCAGGAACATACATTAATTGTGTTAAATTTTAAAGAGTAATACTTTACAAGTAAAATTATACTCAAAACAATTTAGCTGTAAAATTAACACAATTAATGTACAATTTTAACTAATCTTTATTTCTCGCAGCTAAAAGCTTTTGTTTATGTTCTTCTGAGATAACTCTTTTAGTTGGGTGAGCGTTTCTAATACTAATGGCTTTGGCAGGAGCAATAAATGTAGCTCCGATAAACGTACCGTCAGTGTGTCTTGTTTCATCAATCTGTTTCCAGCCTTGCTTTTTACATTTGTTAGCATACCTCTCAATGCAGGTATACAAATTAGCGACCCACTCGCCATTCTCGCATGAAATGTTAATTGTAACCTCACGTTCCTCTGCGGTTACTTTGCTTGTTACCGTATATGTTCTCATAAATTTAACTCCTTCTCAATTCCTTTATAATTTCATTGCTAGCTAACACAAATTTAGTAAACTGTTTTCTATCAGACAATATTACATCTTTCTTAGTCTTTGCCTTCTTCCTAGTCATTTGATTATGCCAACCTCTCGTGGAGTTTATCTTCTTATAAACCATAGACAGCGTGTGTGCATGATGAGCCGATCTATCATTCATAACCTCTGCCAGTGTGTAAGCAATAAAATCAAAGCTGTCCTCTAAAGTAAACTGTGTAGCATTATAAGTACAACCATCGTCAGATGTAAACCTATCCCCATTACCTACACAAATCATAAGCTGATTACAAGCCTGAGTAAACCAAGCCTGATATACATGATTATCCGCAATAGCATTTATAATACTTGGCTGTATTGTAGTACAATCACAATTGTACTTATCTGTAAACTCACTAAGAGCCGTAACAGTACAAAAGCCAAACATTGAAGTCATTTGAGTATAAACTCTATGTAGCATATCTGCAAACTCAACAACCTCACCTGTAGTTCGTAAAGCATTATCCTGTAACTTCACTATAAGCGGAGTGCTAATTTGTTTCTTCCATATGTTCAAAGCTTTTTCATTTGGTATTTTCTTAGCCGATAATGCAAGTAACATATTCTGAAGCTGAGTAACCGTAGCTTGCAATAGTTTTAGTTCATTGTCTTTTTCCGAGCCTGCCGCAATATAACTGCCTGTTTTATGTATAGTTGGAAGTACCTCGTCAAATATCCAACTCTCAAAGCGTTCTGCGGAAGGGAGTTTACTATGTGCTATAAGACGATAAACGTCACCCTCTGAAATGAATTTTGTTTTCTGTACACCTCCAGCCGAAGGGGTCGGTAAAACGCAGACCCCTTTACAATGAGATGTTATTGCGTCCGCTGGTCTTGAATACCCCAACGCCTTTGCCACATCAGAACCGCAAAAGTAAATCTTGTTATCAATATCTACCGTTCTTACCTTGCCAAAATCTTTGCTCTCAAATACTGTTACCATAGTTTTGTTGTTTTCTGTCATTTTAATCTACCTTTCCGTTTTAGTTATTGTCATATAATTTATTGTGTATCATTTTCTTTTGCCAAAGCTCTAATTCCTGAACACTTTTAAATCTAGGAATATTATCCTTGTTTATATGTATGTGAAAATCTCTTAACACTCTAAGACACAATCTAACTTGCTGTTCTGTAGGCGGTTGTTTACGAATTGTCTCGTTATTGTTTATTCTTTTGGCTTCTGCGAATACACCATTGGCATACTCACTCTCTGTAAGTTTTGTTAGTCTAGGCATTGTTCATTACCTCCAGTCCTGATTTTAAAATACCCCAATTTATTAATTTCTTTATGACTAGACCTATTCCTTTATTATTATTGTAATCGTCTGATATCCTAATAAATTTACAACCTAATTGCTCTTTTATAAAAGTTTCACGCATTATTTCTTCATCTTGGTTGTAAAGCTTGTGAGAATTTTCATCATATTCAATGGCAACTTTTATAGTGGGAATGTAATAGTCGATTCTATATTTATTTCCTATGCGAAATTGTCTGATTCCTTTAATCAGAAAAACTGACAAAATCTCCTCCAAATCATTAATAAAATTCAATTCTTTGCGTTCTGTAATTACAACGATTTCCTTATTACCCATTTTGCTTTTGATTTTTGTCAATAAATTTTCTTTTAATTGCTCAGGTACTTGTGAATATTGAATGATAAGTAAAACACCTTGTAAATTATAAAATGTTCTTTTACGCTCAATCTGTCTATTTCCTTCAATTTGTTTTGAAGTGAGCTGAGTTGAAAATTTATCTAACCTTTCTTTATGCTTTAAATGGATATTTTTAATTGCATTTGCAGGATTACTATAGCCCAATGCTCTACCAATCTGTTCTCTTGTGACAAGATACTCATTGTTGGCGTTACCCCAAAAGTCACAAGTTGCGATTTCATTAAATATGTCTGTTTCTACAAGTTTCAAATTGTTCATTTTGTTGTCTCCTTTATTTTATCTTACATATAATCTTCTTTGTATGTATCGTCAGTTTCAGCCAGCATAGTCCAATACTCACTGCGAAACCTTAAATATTCTTCATTGTCGTCTAAAGGCTTGTCCTGAGCCTCGTATATATAATCTTCAGGGAATAGTTGTTGTAAAGAAGTTGTTTTGCGATTTCTACTCATTGTTTTCACCGTCCTCTGTGTTAAAGTAAGACTCATTAAAATCAGTCTTAGAATTAGTTTTTGAAAAAATTGTCTTATATTTCTTAGTTGCAATAATATCGTTTTTATCAGCTAAACTGTTACTGATTAAATACTCATTAATAATATCTTCTATCATATTGCGATATTGCGGAACACACTGATATGGGTCAAGAGGATAACATTTATCCAAACAATTTTCATACAAATAGTCTTGTTCTATTTGGTATGTATCAAGTCCGTATCTGTTAGCAAGCTCTTTAAGAATTTCTCTATACAATGCACCCCTAGTAATACCAAGACTATCTTCTATTAATTTATATTTAGGGTGCATACGACCAAACCATGGACTATATGTTTTCTTGGGTAATTTGTTTTTCTCTAATTCTTCTTTGAGATTTATTACCTCTGCTTTTAATTCTTCAAAAGCCTGCGTATTATATGTACCAGTTTTACGAAGTGAAGGAAGAACCTCAGAAGTTACCCAGTGTTTGAAATTCTTTGCGGTTGACAATTTACTTCCAAATACAAGAGAATATAGACCGCTTTCATTTATAATTGTCATTCCATAGTGGCTAATATTTTTAAGGTCACCATTTTGGTACGCTTTAAGTTCATCATAGTTTAAGAACCTTTTATCTTCAATATCTACATGATCTTTTATAGCGTTAGCTAAAGCCTTACTTTTAACTTTTCCATTTCCATAACCCAATATCATTGCCACGTCCTTACCTACAAACCAAACTTCTCCGTCAATCTCAACCGTTCTAAGTTCTCCAAAGTCCTCGTTTTCAAATACTATAATCTTATTATCTATCACGTTTATCAATCCTTTCTAATTTTCTTGTTCTTATGTGTCATTGGTAGAAATTCATCTACCTTATAGGTGTACTTTAGTCTGTCAACAGCTTCTCGGATATGTTGTTGTACGTTCAGATCTGAACTAAGCACATAAACGTTAGGAGCATTATAGACCTTGCCATTCTTTTTATAAGAGCCTGTAATATGCTTGACTATTAGCCCATTATCACATAATGCCTTTAAATAGTTGTCTAACTGTCTGACCGACATATGTAATTCTTCTGCCATTATCGTTTCTTTCTTGTAACAACCACAAACACTCTCTGTTATAATTTCTGTATTCTGAAAGTTCCATGACTTTATGTATAAGTAAACACGAAGAAGTATTGACTTAGACAGCCTATTTGAAATAGACATTAGTTTGTCCCATTCTGTGTCGTATAATATTACGAAATTATCTGGAGGATCAAACACCGCTTTGTTGACCTTGAATCTTAAATGAGCGTTTGCATTGACATTATTTGATGATTTATAGTCACATTGGTTGTCCCAAGTCAAATCTGACCTAGCAATAAAAATATTGAAAAGTGCTTTTATCCTATGAGTATTTTCTCTGTTACCTTTACTATAAATGGAACAATGACACAATTCCAAAATTTCATTTATAGATGTACCTACCGTCCTTGTTCTAGTTTCATATAGGTAACTAAGACAGCGATACAATAAAATTTCAAAGTTGTCTGCTGAGTCAGCGTATATATATTTCTTGGGCATTTTTACAAAATAATTGTCAGTTATGATTTGTCACCACCTTTTATTGCTGTCTTCCATTTATTGTTAGTCCGCCATTTTTGCAATCTGTATACCAAAAGTGTAGGTCAAAATGCAAAAAAGTGTGCAATCTGTATACTAAAAGTGTAGGTCAAAGTGTAGAGTAGAATAATATTAGATATCTTTAGTAATAAGAGAATCCTTCCTACCCGCTAAAGCGTGTAGGTTTTTTCTTCTAAATATTAATTGTTTACAGGAATAAATTTCTTGTTGACAACTAATAATCAATATGATATATTAATATCATAAGTTTAGTATGCTACTTTTGAGATACTACGGTTATTATACTACTACTTTTGAGATGTGTCAATAGTGAGTTGAACATAAATATATAACTTTTGTGTTAATTTGTTGTTTACATTGAGGCAATTAAGTCAATTGCATTTTTAGAGGTTATAAGCCAAGGCAAGTGAAATAAAATTTAAAAATCAGAAAATAAGAGAGGTTCAGGGAAAGTGAAATTAAAAATTAAATAATGTAGGATAGAACATTAAATGACTTACATGAAATTAACTAACATAAAATGAAGATCATTGTGATTACATCTATTAAGGTGGTTATATCTATTGAGCAATAAAGCGATAATGACCGATAATGATAATTAATGATAATGTATTGACATTATGTTATTGAAGAAGCTTTGTATTTATTATTGTGCTGCGCACAGCTAGTCAGTTATATTCTCGCTACGCTCGTATATAACTTCCCTGTTTGATTATCGTTCCCTACGGTCACGCTAATCTTCACAGATATTTTTTCAGTTGAAAGATTATTGTTTGCATGAGTTGTCTGGCAACTACTTAAACATTTTGTTTTCGTCTAAGCATTTTATTTCGGAGCGTTCGGTAAAATTACGATAGCATATTCGTTGTTTTTGCTTGTAAATCAAGGCGTAAAAACGTTTTTTCGTTTTTACAATAGGTTATTTTATGAGTTTTATAAATGATTTTTTTGATGGTTTTTTATTGTTTTGAGATGTTTCGGTGATAGTATATTATTTCTGAAGTGTAATTTAATAAGTTGACAGTGAATTAAAATTGAATTTTAAATGAGTGATTGTTTAAGTGTAAAACTAGATTTATAGCCATTTTAGGACAAAAAAATAAGACCTATTATAGTCTTTAATGGAGTGTATTTTTTGGGAGTGATAGGTTGTTTTCTTATGGTATAGAAATAATGTTTACAAGTTAATTTTGGTGTGTTTCGGTGTATTTAAGTATATTTTTGGGTTTGAAAAAGTTTAAAAAATGGCATAGATACGAGGTTTACTCGAACGCATTATCGAATGAAAATTTGGTTTTTTGGTGGGGTAGTGGGATAGTGTGCAGGAATTTTAAAAAGTGCTATTTTGATTTTAGATTTGGTTTTGGGGCGTGTGGATAGAGTGGAACTACTAAGGGGATAATCTTGTTTCCATATGTTCCCATAAATGTAAAGATACCCCCTACAAGTCTTTTTAATTAATTACTTTACCTTATTCATAAAACCGCTTATTTGCGTGGTTTATATGCCTTTTTGCCAAAATCACATATATAAATAATTGTAATATAATTCATAGAATGTTAATATAATTTCTGCCGACTTCATGCAGGCTCAACCGACTTTATAATATTTGATTTTTATCAATCATCGATTAAGTCAATAGTTGACCTTTTTGTGTATTTGTTTATTATTAATATTTGATTTTTGTCAAGTATATTTTTCGGTGGTTGCTATTCGATATACCGAACGCCCTTAATCATCATCTTTAAAATTTGAACATTTTATATTAATATTTTAACCTGCTTTAACTTGTAAAGCACTCTTAAATTATTAAAATTTGAACATGGATTATTAAAATATTAACCTTAAACATTAACAAATATTAACATTTTAGCCCATCTGCTTCAAAATCAATCCCTATTAGTTCCCTATTTTACCCCTTGTTTACCGCCAAAGTGGTAAACACTCACTAAAATACGCCTAAAATTCAATACTCAATCCCTATTTTAAACTAGCAATTTGCATAAAATCAGCCTTTAAAATTGTGCAAATTGGCTAATTGTCATTAGTAAAGAACCTTTGCAAGATTTTCGCCTGCAAGTCGATATACACATACATAAATCAATCATTAAACCATTAACCATAATATATAGTATACACTCACACATAATACACTACAATACCACTATATATTGTATGCTCTAAAATTCATTTTAACGGCTATCAAGTATAACTATACCACCCATGCACACAACAGTGTATAACGCTTGCTAGTAGCCTTATAGCTCAAGATATAAGCATACTGTATATTGTGTATTGCAAGTAATAAATACTACATCTAACCACTATATATTGTGGTTTAGTTAGTCATCAAAATTAATATCATGATCTATACAGTATTTACAACATTTTACAATAAACTTAGCTTTACTAATATTTGATTTTTGGCAATGTTCATCAATTATCAAATAATCATCAGGCTTAATATCCACTTTTAATTGTTTAAATGTTTTACGTTTTCTATATTCTCTCATATATTCGTTATGCTTTATATTATTTTCATTCATAAATTATTAATACCTCATTGCTTATTTTGTGCATTATGCTTTATTTTGTAGTCTTAGGTTTGTGCATTTTAACAACACGTTTCATAAAAAGTTCATATATTACGTACATAATATATATTGTATTACGTACGTATATATGTTATACTATAGATACAGTAAAGGAAAGGAATAAACCAAAAAGCAAAACCCTTTACCGATCACAAATAAGTTTACTGCTAATACTAAAAAGCGTAAAATCTAAAATGAAAAGAGTTGATAATCGCACAACAAAAAATCTAGTTGACTTTTGCAAGGTTATGCGACAGCTAGTAATTGAAATTGATTTATAATCAATAACAAATTTTTGCAACTTGAAAATTAAATATTTTCTATCCGAACCGGCTAAAACCGAATTGAACAACGTCAAATGTACGATAGAAAAATCTTAAAAGCGATAGGCTCAAAATGCTTTTAATCCAGTTTCCGAATTTCTGGGATATAAAAAAAGGGATCTTGCTAATAGTTTACCTAAACTTTTAGCGGTTATTTTAACCGCTATACGATTGAATCCAGTGCAATGATCTGAATTTAATCAACCATATTTTTAGGATAACACAAAAGAAATAAAAAGTCAAGTGTAGAACAGTAAAACAAAAGAAATGAGACAACATAAAACAAAACAGACAAAACAAACATAAACGAAAAAATGGAGGTATTTTTATGTACACAACATCAAAAAAAATCACAAACAATGACGCTAAAAATATAATCAGCGGTCAAGATGTTATCCTTGTAGATGATAGCAGCATCAATGCCTATACCGACAGCACTAATTATTATAACGCTGGTGTTTACCTGGAACTATTCAATCGGCTACAATACACGCCTTGACAAATACGTTATTTGCGGCTATAGAATCCCGCAAAGCGTTTTAAACGCTGCCAAAAGCGTTATAAAAATGGCACAAAAAGAAGCGTATTTGCACGCTTAAAGCTAAAACTATTAAAAGGAGTATATTAAAATGAGTACAATTAAGCACTATATCACCGATGAGGACGTTGTCAATATCAATGATCTTGTATCTGAATTTGCGGTAATCTTGCGGAAATTTGAGATCGACTTGAACCCATACCAAACGGACGTATATTTTTACTATGATGCAGATGCAAAAATAGGACGCCTTGAAACGTTTATAAATGTGGGCGGTCATTCATGGCTCAATGACGATCATATTACTATCTATAGTGATTTACCGAATTATGATGACGTTTACGACTATTTTAATGACATTTCAGAATTTGCGGATGCTCTTGAAATTTCCGAAAACGATCTTATAAAGGCGGTTAGAAAATTCAAAGATTTTGGGATTAATTTTCCCGTTGATCGTCGTAATATAATTGACTATATCAAGAATGACGATAAACTTGCGGACAAGGTGACGGCATATTATATTGATTACTATGTTGATGAATATGAGGCGGAATTTTTAAGCAAGGCTCAAGAGATATTGAGCGGCATTGAGATTGAATAATTTTAAAGGGGTTTACACCCCTTATATCCACGAAACTGCATGAGGTGGAGCGGATACCATAACCATTATTTACACGTTATAACAACTTTAAGACTTTGAGGAGGTATAAAACAATGGATAAATACGGAAATACACGCAAAATAACATTTACTATCAATGATACAGAATGTTTACGGAAAATTTGGAAAGCAGAAAATTCAAATATTACTGATGATGAGATTGATAATATTTTAACTTCAATGGCAGAAACCAAATGCACGTTTATTCTTTACGGAATTAATAAAAATATAAATAGATACGAACTGTTTAATACAAACGGAGAAAAGATGAGTATAAATGATCTCAATCCATATCAAAAGGGCTGTATAATCAGTGAGTGTCATGCTTATTTTGAGGGCAGGAACGATAAACCATTCGGAGTTGTTGACATTAAAGAGGAGATAATTTAATTATAACAACCGCCCATAAAGGGCGGTATATGTGGGTATTTTCCGCACGAGGAAAATAAACACACCATACAACATAGATAAACCAAAAAATGATACATATTTGAGGAGGAATTAACCATGGAGAACATAATAAACACTATTGGCATCAGTACAAAGGACATCAAGAAGGTTTTCACGCCAAAGCAATTTGCAATTATCAAGGATAATTTAAGGGCTTATTTCGTCAATATGGGCTATATCCACATTGAAAAGGCTGACTACGGTAAAGGCTGGTATATTTTCAAGTCTGCTGAAGATGTTAAAAACGGCTCTTATGTGCAGTTTTGCGAAAACATAGACTATTTAAACGGCTGGCTATATGGAGTTGTTCAAGCGGTCAACGGCATTATAAAGGCTAATGGAAATAAGGATAATAATAGATCTATTTTCATGGAGTTCTAGCACACGAGAGGAGGATATTTTTTATGGAGAACATGACAAACACAAAAGCCCTTGCAATTAATGATATAGAATCATTAACATTTAATAAAGCTGCTGAAATAGCTCTTGATTATATCAACATAAAAGATCACGATATACTCTTTGTTGATTTTGGCGGCTACTTTGGATACTCTGCACTTGTTTTCAAGAACGAAAAGCATATTTACCACGCTGATGAATACGAGTTACACCATAAATATTTAGTTGAGGAGCAAGGAAAATCAGCTTTAAAGGATTGCTATTGCAATGTATTATAATATGCTATAATATATACATAAGATAAATTAATACTTATGAAAGAGGTTTTAGCTATGACAAATCGTGAACTTGGTAACGCAATCAGAAAGAAGATTAAGGCTCTCGGCTACACTTCAAGAGATGTATCGGTGAGGGTGAGCGATGCAGGCTATGAAACAGCGGTACACATCTATATAAAAAATATGGCTGTGAATGAACAGGCTGTAAAAGGAGTTGCAAAGTCTTTCGAGTATATCGACCGTGATGAAAGAAGTTACGAGATACTTTCAGGCGGTAACACTTTCGTTTTTGTCGAGTATGACTATGACACAAGAAAGGAAGCTGTAAATAAGTATCTTGAAGCCGCAGAAGAAATAATGCAAAAATATAAGGAGCTGACAATTAACAATATTGCACAGCGTGGTGATAAGGTGCTTAAATTCTACCACGGCGACAACGCAGACAGCTTTGTATATATCGACAATTTGCACAGATTATACACAAGAGACACATACGGTCTTGCTTTCGCCTTGGCAAAGTTCAACGCTTGTGACTGCATATAATGCAGTCACAAATATAAGGGGGCGTAATAATGAATTTTGACAAAGACGGCTTTATGCGTTGGCTGAAAGAAACATTAAACTTTGAGCTTTGCGCACAGCAAATAACTGTTGAGCTGATTTTAAATCTGTTGGAATATGCAGAGAAAAACAACAATCATTCAAAAAATCAAATGGCTTACTTTTTGAGCGACATAATTCCTGATGTTTCGGTTGAAAATATTGCAAGGTTTGAACGAAAGGAGCTTGAAAATGTTCTGTAATTCATTTTGCGGCAAGCGTGAGGATAGCTTTTCTTGGGTAGAGGGCGGCTATATCTGCTTGCACAGCTCGTCTGACTTGCATATTATCGTTGATGATGAAGGCGTGTATCATAGGTGTTCACCCGAAACAATCGGCGTTTTTACGCAGGAGCTTGACAGGGAGAAACAAAAAATCTATGAGGGCGATATTATCGAATTTAGAGCAGAAAACGGCAACGATTATTTTGCAGTAATTAAGTACGGCGAATATGAGCAGGGAAGCAGCGGCACAACAAACGTGGGCTTCTATGCTGAAACCTTGAAACCTTGTCTTGAACTATTCGCCTGTGCAGAGATAACAAGTGATTTTAGACAGCAGAGTGTTTCACAAATTGCTTGCCGTTGTAGGGTAGTTGCTAAGTCGAGCGAGTGGGAAGGTTAGATACATTCCCACTCGCTTTTTTGATGCTTAGAAAACGCCTCACAACTAGCAGCTATGGCGTTTATATATAAGTCTTATAGTGATAGTGGTCGAATTGATGTGCCATATATAGCACAATATTTTCTTTGAAAAAACTTTGTAAAATTCTCAATTTGCTATTGACAAAGGAGTTAAACAACAAGCTCTTTACTGAAGTCGAGTTGATGAGCGTTGTAAAGTCATATGACGACTATACCGCAAAATCATACTATCTGCATAACTATTGGAGAATGCAATTTGATTATTTATCTTGCTTTGGAATTGGCAAGCAGTGGGAAAAGGAATTTGAGGAAAAGAACAAAATATATAAATACTTTTGTCCGGCTTGTTTTTGCTATGTAAAGAACAATGAAATTGTGAAGCGTGCAAATAAAATCTTTGAGCATTTACAAGCTGAATTTGATAAGATCAAGTCAAATGATGAAGTATTTAGAGAAATGATAAGCTATGAGTTGGCGAACCATGAAGCTTGTATCACTTGTGATTATGAGCCTGCTTTAGCGGCTTTAAATATGAATATCAAGGATTTAACGGAAAATCAAATAAAGATCATGCAAGAGGAATTGCACAAGCAGATAGAATATTATAACGCTTAAAAGCTATATAATCTTATGATCTGAGGGCGGTTATATAAGCCGCCCTATATACTCAAAATGACCGCATGAAGTCGTTAAGAGTACCATATAACACGCTTGAAAAGCAAAACAAAACATTTATTTTAAAATATGGAGGTCAAATTTTATGGAAATTACAAAAATCAACGGAGAAGAAATAAAAATCGGTAAGACGTCAATTACAATAAGGGGCGATAATGGTAAAACAATTGGAGTTATAAGGAGTTGCACCATTATAAACAACTCATTAGCCCCTAGAATATTGTTTGAAATCTCACGCAAACTCAAGGAAAAAAATATTAATTTAATGAGCTTATACAATAGGCTTGTAGCCGTTGATGGGAACTATTATTTTCTCTATAATCTCAGAAAAAATGATTTTGTGGAAAAGTACGCAATTAAAAATCCTGAGATATTCCAAGCTGAAATCAACAAGGTTAAAGAACAAGACGAACTAGCCGACTTGTGCATTAAGTCTGGAATAATTCAGATCGTAAAATGTAGATACTAATAACAATACGGAGGTAAAAAATCATGAACACGAAAATTATAGTAAACACAAAGAACCTTGTAGCAGCCCTCGAGCAGGTGGAAAAGATCTTTAACACAAAATCATCTGACTATCTTTTGCGGAGTGCGTTTATCCAGGCTGAGGACGGAAAAATGAAAATTTCCGCAAATAATCTGGAGGTTATCGGCTGTAAGACTATAAGCTGTATAACCGATGACAAGATCATGTTTGCTCTTGAGGACGTGAAAAGAGTTATAAAGGCTCTTAAATATTTCAAGGGCAGCGATACAATTATCACGTTTGATAGTGATAAAGCGTGCAACTTTGAGGACGGCAAAAAGTCATTTAAAGCTGGAATAACTGATGTAAATGATAATGATGCACATTCTCTTTTTGCACATCTTGGAAAAGTTTGGATTGATAATATTAATTCAAATAATTCAAATATCCTTGAGCAACATACATACACGATTGAGAAGCTTATGGAGCGTTATAATTCAATCAGCTATGCTATATACACACAAAACGATCTCAAGCCTATATTAAGAGGTATTAATTTTAAGGCAAATAAAATGGTAGCTCTTGACGGCTATAGACTTGCAATCAGCATTGATACGGAAGATAACGGCTTGAGCTTTAAAAATGAGTTTACAATAAATAATAACACATTTTCAATTTTAAAGCAATTCAAAAAGGGTGAATGTGATATTATATCGTTTAAGGATATAACAGCATTTAATCTTGTGTCGGAAGATTTTACGCTCTTGAGCAGGAATCTTGAAGGGCAGTATTTCAAATGGGAGGCAGCTATTCCATGTAGTTTTAGCTCTGAATTTGAATTTGAGAAAAAGAATATGCTTGAAAACTTGAAATACTTTAAAGAGATTAGAGTTAAAAAGACTATGGATATGTTTGCAATCAAGAATAATGGACTTGTCTCACCTTATGGAAGCATTGATATTGAGGGCTTGAATATTTCTGAGACTAGCGGCTATCATCTCACATACTTTACGGATGCTATTAAAAATCTTGAGGGCGACAGAATTAAAATGTTCCATAGTGGAGCATCGAAACCTATAGTCTTCAAAAATGTTGAGGAAAATAAATATAATAGTCAGCTTATGTTACTTTGCCCGATAAATCTAAATGACGTAAAATCAACATGGTATAAATAAACAAGGAGGTAAACCATGAGTAATAAGCCATATTTAACAAGAGAAAAAATAGATACCTTGCTTAAACAAGGTATTAAAAAACGTGATTTTGAAGATCAAATAGGTTTTTTCTGCACCAATCAAGGGTATGTGTATAAGTCAGACAAAAGCTTTGATGAACTTGCAAATGACGAGATCTGCGACCTTATTACCCTTGCAGAACACATTTGTTATGATTCAGACTATACCTATTTTCTGAAATTATTAAACATCTCAAAAAGATAATTGAAGATATTGAAAAAAGTGATTATGCTTGTTTAGAGAGTTTAAAAGAAACATTACTTAAAGATTGTCGTAAGGAATTAGATAAACTCTATGAAGCTGATAGAAACTTAAATAAATTTATAGAAGATAATGTAATAAAGCTATAACTGATATAGAAAGGATAAGTATATGTTTACCCATACAGAATGTTTCACAACAAGTGATAATAAAACTTTTACTAGTAAAGAAGAGGCTTTTAATCACGAACTTGAAATAAATGAAAAAGTTAAAGACATTGTAATTGTAACTTATAATGTTATGACTGACCGATATAATAAAGTGGATATAGACTTTACAGATTTATTTCATCTTGCACTAAGTATATTTTATCCTAATACAACCACATATATTTATTTTGGAAATGAAGAAGCTTTTAATTTTGCTTGTAATCTAGTCTATTATTTACCTAGCACAGAAGATATGGTTAATTATAATAAAAAGTGTGCAAGCTATACAAAATTTAAAGGTACTGGTTGGTATAGAGCATACTCTATGTTTTATGAAGAAAAATTTGAATTTATGATTGATGTTTTACACACACTAGAAGTTGCTGTAAAAGTAGATGAAGCTAACTACAATAAGCATAAAACTGACATCAATCTCCATATTTTAGAAGAGGATAAAGAAGTATTATCGGATTTAATTACGGAATTTAGTTATATCAATAAGCATTTTTAATTTTTTTTAACTTGAAGGAGAATATAAATGATTGAGCATATCGAATATTTTAAGACAACAGATGGTAAGGAATTTAAGAGTGCTGAAGAAGCTCTTACACATGAACTTAAAACAAATAAAGATGTAATGAAGTTTAAGCTTGTTGGATATGATAAGTACGATGATGAACCTTATTGGGAAATACCTAAAGACAAAAACTTGAAAGCTCTTGCAAAAGATATTTGGTATGAGGCAGATTATGTTTATATCGAAAATAAAGATGCTTTTAACTTTGTTGCAATGCTTGCTTATCTTACAGATGATGAAATTGATGCATATTATTTTAATTCAAATAGCTTTAAGGGTGTGGGCTGGTATGAAATCGGTACTAACCATCAATTGAATTATATGAAAGACATTATAACAAGTTGGCATGAAACTATGTCTAAATACAGTACTTGCCCACCAACAGAATATAACATAATTTTACTTGACCATTATAAGAAGAAAATAACTAACTTAGAGGATATGATGAAAAATTTGAATAGGTTTATTTAATTAAAAGAAGTTTATACAGAGGAGAATTATTACTTATGATAAAAGAAATTCACACATTCATAACTACTAATGGAACAATATGTACTGATAAAGAAGAAGCTTTTAAACATTTCCATAATTAATTTTTGGAGGAATTTTATATGATAGAAAAGCAGAATAACATGGTAATACAGCACCCTGATAAGCGTCTTATGGAACGTATCAGATCATTGGAACGGAATGAGCGTATTAGATTACATATCGCACAAATGAAGTGTAGCGGCTATACTGATGACGAGTGTAAAACGTGGTTAATAAAAATAGCCATACTGTCCGATTTTATGGACGTTTTCGACAAAATTCTAGTTGACTAATGAGGAATTTTGTGGTATAATTAATTAGAAATAATGAAGAAATTTACAACGAGCATGAGCTGAATGAGGAGGAATAAACATTGTTACTAGCAACAATCATTTTGATTATTATTTATCTATGTGTGAACCATAGTGAAAATAAGCGGAGAGAAATTAACAGAAAATACAATCCAATTGGAGCTTTTGACAAAGCTCAAAAGATTTATGATGACGCCTTTTATAAGGCTATTGATGAGGGTAGAAGTCTTACGCTTGAGGAACGAAAAGAATTGGATAAGCAATGGCATGAAACCTATAGCCAAGAGTTGGCTTATCGAGAGGCAATATGGGCTAAGATACCTGACAATAAGAAGTAATATAATATAATAGGAGATAAAACATGAAAGTTGCAGTTGAAAACGAGAAAATCAAGGTAAACAGCCCGTACAACAAGAGCTTTGTCGCAGGGGCAAAGCAGATACAGGGTAAGTGGAACGCACCTTGCTGGGTCTTTCCAGAGGAGAACAAGGAAGCCGTCAAGGCGTTGCTCATCGAATGCTACGGTGAGTGCGGAGAGCTTGGTACGGTCAGCACTGTCACGGTAGATCTTGACCTCGACACTTATACAGAAGGCTACGAGGACGGAGAAATCAGAGTTGGCTCAATGGTTGTTCTGAAAAGACTTTATCGTGACAGAGAGGTTATTTTCTCCGACAATGCAATGCTTATAAACGGTGGCTTTGCCACTTCGGGTGGCTCTGCCAAAAGTCCTAGAATAGCGGCCGATAAGAACACAATCGTTCGTGTAAAAGGTGTTCCTGAAACGATTTATAGCAAAATCAAAGACCACGAGGGCGTTAAACTCGTATCTGATATAGACGTGGAAAGCTTAAAAGTGGAGCGTGAAAAGCTTCTTAAAAGACTTGCAGAAATAGACAGTTTACTTGCAATATGAAAGCGATTGTGTGTATAAAACTAATATAATAAATATAAATACTCCTATTAATCACATTGATTGATAGGAGTATTTCTTTATGCAGGAATAAATATAGGAGGAATAAATATGAAAAATGAAAATACGAATACATTACTTTTTGTGAAAATGCTAGACAACGATCGTAAAGAAGAGCTACGGAAGATAGAGGAAGAACAAGATTATAATATGCGGAAGGTATATTTAAAAGCAAAACGCCGTCAAAGGCTCAGAGAAGAACGCCAGAGAAAAGTTAGAATGATAGTGAAGAACGTTGTCTATGGTGGTTTTGGCTTGCTCTTTACAAGCGTTATGTTGATAGCAGGAATAATATTTACATTGTGTATATGATGGGAGTGAATGAAAATGAATATTAGTACGGCTCAAACTTGCAAAATTTTCGATTTATCGGATAGACTTCCGACAGGAATACAGATAACAAAACAGCCAAAGCGAAAAAAAGGTCATAGAAATGCTATTACAAAACATACGGCAAGCAGGCAGAAGTCTGCAAGCTGGTTCAGACCTGATGATCTAAATGTGATTTTGGAAGATTTGTTTCAGAGTAAAAAATATTTTAAGGCAAATATTATAATTTTTGCTTGCAACTCAGGCTATCGTTACGGAGATATAATGACCTTGAGGGTCAAGGATTTAACCGATAACAACGGCAAAATTGTAGATTACTTGACATTACAAGAGGACAAGACGGACAAATGGAGAACGGCATGGCTTTGTGATACTGTGAAGAAAATGCTGAGTTTTATAATCAAGTATTATGGACTTGACCCAGAAGATTATATTTTTCAGAGTGGAGAACGTAAGAGGAAGTATATTGAGGACATTTTCTTGAATGAGGACGGAGAAGAAGAAATTGTATATACTAATGAGAAGTACGATTGGAACGGCAGACCGCTCAGGATAGCCCCTATGGAACTTAATTCCGTTACAACATTTCTAAAGAATATAACCGCCAAACATGGCATAGAAGGTAAATACAGCACTCATAGCTTTAGGCAGACACATTCCGTGTATATTAGTTGTATTCAAAAAGGCAGCGAAGATGTTATAAGAGATTTGCGTATTGCCTGTCAGAGTCTGGGACATTCTGATCTGAGGATAACTGAACAACATTATAGCGGTTGCGATAGCAGACTCGTAAAAGAGCAAATGCTAAAAATGGAAGTTGGCAAGGAAATTGTGGATAAGTATGTAAAATAAAAAGGGACTTTTAAAAGTCCCTTTAGTGCTTCTTGTGACGTTCTTTACTCCTTTGTACTGCTAGAGCATTTTTAGATTGATTAACTTTGTATTGAGGTCTGTTGCGTGGGAGATAGGCTTTCACAACATTAACATTCATATTCATTAAGTCGGCAATCTCATTAGCTGACTTCCCTTCTTTGTGGTATTGAGTGATTTTGGCGTGGGTATTATTAACTATAATACCTAAACTAGAAAGACTTTTAATAACTCTTTGCCACGAGATACCGAGTTTAATAGCAACTCCTCTTACGGATTTAATTGAGTCCCAGTATGATAATATTTCTTGGTCTGTTATTGATTTAATTTCGGACATAGGAATACCTCTTTTCAACAGGTTAAATGGTTATCATTTGTGTTTCCGTTTGTAGTTCTAACAGCAGTTCTCTTTTGATAGATAGTACATCGGCACAAGTTGGAATATAATGTTGACCTCGATTGATCTGATTAAGAATACGTTCAGCTTTTTGTTTAATAATTCGTATTTCATTTTGATTTTTAAGAATGAGGTGATTGGAGTTAATGGTATATTTACGCTTGATATATTTTTGAGTAATGGGAAACATATCTTGTATTAAAAATACACTTTGCTTTCCATTGCTCAGAGTGCAAATATGTAATATATCACATGGCTTATGATTTTTTAAGCGTTGATTGATTATCTTTTGATACTTGTTAATGCGTGAGCTTAAAGGAATTATCCAATATAGTCCTTCATTAGTATCTTTAAAGCAATAGTAATGAGGACGATTTTCGGATTTATTTCCTTTTAGAAAAGGGTCATTAAATTTCTTGAAGAATAAATCATCAATTATATAAAAGCCATGTTCAACCATTATTTTTCACCTTCCAAAATTAAAAGCCCTGCCACAACGGCAAGGCTTAAAACTTTCAACCCAACCATTTATATCCCGCATATTGGTCAGCGGAAAACTTTCAACCCAACCATTTATATCCCGCATATTGGTCAGCGGAAATGGTAAATAACTACCTTTCATCATTTATAGTATAGCATACTATGCTCATTTTGTCAATACTATTTTGTGGAACTTTGTAAAATTTATTCGTTAGTTTGTGACAAGTCACCCTGCTCGCCAACATCTTTTTTTTCTTTAGGTTTCTTTTCTTTGGTTTTAAATGAAAATGCAAAACCAATTATGCCAATGGAGAAAATTAATGAGCCAGTGGATATGAAAATTACTCTCTCAATTTTCGCAGCGGCTATTTTACCGCTGACAAGTGAAGCTCCTATGATATAGTTGTAAGCGTCACCGCCAACATATTCGTCAATGGCACTATACTTGTCACCTTCCAAAATTGAAAATGTGGTTAAATTTTTGCTTGGAATTTTTGTTGTATAACCTATCACAAATAGTGTTATTCCTATTGCAATCACAAGAATGGAACAAATTTTCTTCATGGTGTTACCTCCTGTTTTATGATTATCTACTACGATAATCGTTTATAAGACTATTGTTGTTTTCAATAGAACTTTGATTATTAGATATACAAGTGTTATAATAATCAATATTACTTTGACTTTCTGATATAAGTTCATTGTATACGTCAACAACTCTTTGGCAATCGTCTAAGTGAGATTGAGCCTTTGAAACTGCTTCGGAGTCAACTTCTGTAGTCCAACCGCCATCACCATAAACTTTAACCATTTTCTTATTGGCGTTTTCAAGCTGTATTTTAGCCTCTTCAACATCATCTTCGGCATCCGATTTGTAGATTTCATAGATGGAAATATCAGATTGCTCATTGTTTATTTCGTTCTGATAGGTGGAGATTTCACTCTGTAGGCGATTATTTTCTTGCTCTAAAGCACTTATTTCAGAACTATAATCATGCGTGGTAGTTGTAGTTGTAGTTGTCGTTGTGGTTGTAGTCGTTGTGGTAGTAGTTGATGATTTGGAAGTGGTTGTGGTAGTTGATGGTTTAGTTGTTGTCAAAGTATGAGAAGTTGTTGTGGGAGTGGTGGTTGTTGTACTTGTTGTAGTGGTAGTGAAATTACTGTCAGATATGGAACTTGTTGTTTTACTATTACATGAGGACAATGCTAATATTGTCATGAGTGAAATAAGAATTAATTTTATTTTGCTCATTTTTTATTTCCTCCAATTTCTAAGATTAATTAGAATTACTTTTAATAAAAAAATTTTAGCATATTATAGGTTGAAAATCAAGATTTAGGGTTTAAGTGTAATATCTCAGAAACTAAAATTGTGTATTTCAACAAAAAATATGCTAGAATTTTGTGAAAGATTTTTATTTTTATATGGTTGACAAACATATAAAAATAAATTATACTATAATAAAAGGCAGGTGAGAAAATAATAATGGATAGAAAACCGTTCACAACAACAATAGATAGCGAAATTCAAAATCAGTTCAAGTCAAAATGTGCTATCAACGGCATTAAAATGAACGATCTGTTGGAAACATTCATGAAGATGTATGTAGATGACAAGTTTGAATTGGTACTAAGGCTAAACGAAACTAAAACTATTGTTGGTAAATAAAAAACAACTCTGCTGTCCGTGGAAAGTCAAGCAGAGTTGTTAGGTGAACAAAAGTACACAAGCACATTACTTATAGTAATGATGTTTTGACAAGTGTTACTTCTGGTAAATATATTATATCATGAGTAAGCACTGCTGTCAAGAACTATTTCTTTGACAATAGTGTATTTTTATGCTTGCAAGCAGGAAATTTCAAACAACAATGTAAATTAAAAACAGAAAGGACAAAGAAAAATGGACGGAATCAAAACATTCACAAACAAGGAATTTGGAACAGTGAGGACAATAGTTAAGGACGGAGAGCCTTGGTTTGTCGGAAAAGATGTGGCTGAGATTTTGGGATATAGCAATACCAAAAAGGCTTTAGCAGACCACGTTGATAAAGAAGATAAAATGCAAGGTGATGGGGTAACGATTCGTGACCCCATGGGCAGGACTCAGCATCCAACTGTTGTAAACGAAAGTGGGCTTTATAGTCTTGTAATTTCAAGCAAGCTGCCAAAGGCTAAAACATTTAAACGCTGGGTTACTTCTGAAGTTCTTCCGACAATACGCAAGACAGGCGGTTATGTAGCCAATGACGAGATGTTCATTAATACCTATCTACCAAATGCCGATGTTCAGACGAGAGAACTATTCAGGCTCAATCTGTCAACGATCAGACAGCTTAATAATAAGATAGAGCAGGACAAGCCCCTTGTGGACTTTGCAAGTCATATACAGACCTCTGAGGATTGTATTTCAATGAATGATATGGCAAAGCTGGCAACTAAGAACGGAATTAAAATCGGCAGAACAAGGTTGTTTAACTTCCTGAGAGAAAAGAAAGTGTTGGGTTGCAAGGACGGTCATAAGAATATGCCTTATCAAAGGTACATAGACACTCAGCCGTGGTTTCAGCTTAAAGAAAGCTCATACATACAAAATGGCGAAGTCAGAATAGGACTTACACCTATGGTAACGCCAAAGGGTCAGAGCGGTATTATTAGAATGTTGAGAAAGTGTGATGTAACAGGCTAAAGTAAATAAAATGCAAGTTTTGTTTTCAAATCTTGCAAAATTAGAAAAGAAAGGAACAACAAACAAATGAACATAAACAAATTTAAAAGGCTGCTTGCCGAGCGTGGGTTTTCATACTCGCGCAGAGGTAAGGGGTCACATGAGATATGGGTAAATGAGAATGGAGAGTCTTTTTCATTTCCGTCAACCCGAAAAGAAGTTTATATCGGAATTGTATGGAACTTCCGAAGAAACTATTGTCGCTGTTAAATCGTGTATTTATTTTTGGGAATAATTTATCATTGATTTAAGCAGTGAATGGTGATAAAATTAAGGCAGTGGGAATTAGTTTTACTAATATTTACCTTAATTGCGTGATAAAATATACTGTACAAAATAATGGACATAAATCACTTGACAGAACATTTGTTTTATAGTATAGTATAAGCATATTAGAACAGATGTTCTTTTTACAAAGATTAAAATTAAAAGGGAGTTGTAAAAATGGTCTTACAAGAATTAATAAAATTAGTATGCAATAAATGCTATAACGAGTTTATACTTACAAACAACAAAAATAATGACAAAATATATGGAACAGCTCTGAAGCTAACTGACAATCCAATTATTAAAGAAGAACATAGGGGTGGTTTTGAGGATTTACAAGATATTTGTGGGATAGATCACGGTTTTCTATGCTTAGAGTTAGACAGGACACAAGATTTAGTTCTGCTTGACTACTGTATGACGATCGGTCGGCTTGAATATGACTTTTCATCAGCCATTATAAGCATTGCAAGAGATACTATTATAATAGGAATACACGATGTCACTCTAATCATTTCTTGTCGATATGTTCCTGAGCGTTTAGTGGCTTCTATGCCACTCTTTCCACTAGAGAAAAAGCAGTGGGTTGAAATTACGGAATTACTGAAAGAAGATTATATTGATGAAACTAGGTCAAGCGTTGAGAATGATAAGATTACATTACTTATCGACACATATGCACTAGGTAATCTTAATCAGAGTCAGATCAGCAACTTGCAATATCTGTATTTTGAATTGTTAAATATAGATAAGCTATGCGAAATACTCGATTGCGGAACTTTGGCTGTTGACTATAATCGAGCCGCTACACCATATATAATGTATGATAAACTGCATGAAAAATGTTTTATTGGCTTGTGGAGTTTGCAAGAAAATAGGTGTTTAAGCAAATTTAACGCAGATATGTTTTGCAAAAAAAACTACATAGAGCCAATCATTATTAATTTGTGTAATAACTTTGAGAAAAGAGAAAAGATAGCAACACTGAATATTTCTATGTTTGGAAATGATTTAGGCTCAATGGAAATATTAAGATAGATTTAACATTATATTCATCAAAATACAATGAATATTAAAAGTTGTACGGTTATAATATAGAAAAAGAAAAAATAAACAACGACAACAAAACGTTAAATAAAAAGAAAAACAAAACGTTAAATAAAAAGAAAGGAGGACGTTGTTTATGGAAAAAATTTGTTTTAAAGAAAATAACACAAAAATATGTGACAGAGAGATAACGAGAGGAGATTTGATTTTGGTAAACTTTCCTGATGTGGGAGGTTCTGTGCAGGCCGGGGTACGTCCAGCAATAGTTGTGCAAAATAACATTGGAAATAAATATTCACCATGTTTAATAGTTGCACCGCTAACATCAAATATCTCAAAAAATAAAACATACTTCCCTACTCATGTCCTGCTTAACAAAACGAGTGGAGTGGCTAAAACAAGCGTCGTTCTATGCGAACAACTTGCTACGATTAGTAAGACAAAAATAATTAGCTATTTAGGTCATTTAACTCCAAATGAAATGAGAAGAATTTCTCAGGCAATTTGTATTTCTCTTGCATTAACCTCTCACGATGTTAGTGCTAATCAAAAACTAGCTTGACTTTTAACCGTTCTTTTGGTATAATACATATGATAATTAGTACAATATTTTCCTACAATAGATTACTTTTTGTTATATGTATTATATTCGGAAGGACAGTTTTATTATGACAAAAGAAGAGTTGGAATTTTCGATACATCAATATATCGAAAAGGAAGCGAATATTACCAGCGATGCAACGTTAAAGAAAAAAGCATCAACTTTGAACAGTTTTTTGAAAAAATACAATGAAGAAAAGACACTACATGATAATATTGCTAACTTTTTAAAAGATAATTCGACTCTTGGTAGTTTTAGGATCAGTAAAATGTTGCTAAAGAGTTGGCTCAGTTTTGCAAATATAAATTGTGATATTGAAGATATACAATTTCAAACGAATTTTATTACTGATGTTAAAGAACTGAATGACGCTATTGACAAGGTAATGAATAACCCTGATATAGACATATGGTCGGTAGAGGTAAGTGCGTATTCCTGTTATGTTAAGTTAATATGTTACTTACTATGGGTCGGAGTTCCAAAAAGCGCTTTATCCAAAATGAAAAAAGGCGACTATGATATTGATAGGCAAATTCTATGGGTAAAACAGCAGAATGGAAAAAAGCAAAAAATAGATTTGTCCTCTGAATATTTTTCGGACATATCTGATATGCTGCATAAAGAGTTGTGTGATAATATTTATTCATTGCATTTTAAAAAAGAACCGCAAAATATCTGTGGTAAATTGAGAGATGTAACCACATATAACAACGCCAACATATCAAAAGTATATAACACAAATGATTATTTATTTCGTCCTATATCCAGTGGCACTAGCACGGTTAATGTTGTTAATGGCATTAGAACAATTATAGTTCCAAGAATCTGTTTGAAATTAAACATTATCAGTAAATCGGGCTTTTTTTATAGAGCACATAAATATTTGTTAAACGTGTACAGAACAGATATTGGAGGTAAGAATGGCAAGAACTTGAGCCAAGCATTAGATTTCTTTGATTATAATTTAACTCGTAAGGGTATTGTCCAAGAATATAAAATATATTTGGAGCAATGTTCTAAGAGATCAAAAATCTAAATTTTGGCACAAAAACGAGATCATTAAGGTCTCGTTTTTTTATTATCTATAATTATTAATATTCTGTAAACTTTAGCTTTTATGTGTTGACACATCTCAAAAGTAGTAGTATACTATAATCATAATCTCAAATGTAGCACGGTAGAATTAATATAAGACGTGTCACTGTGGTGGAATAGGTATACACAAGGAACTTAAAATTCCTCGGAAAAATCCATGCGAGTTCGAGTCTCGTCAGTGACACCAGTACAGTTTGCCAATACTGTACAAAGTAAATTGGCATAGCAGGTACAGAGCTTATCTCACCATAAGGGAATGTAGTGTGATACCTGCACTTGCAACTTTAGCTCAGATGGTAGAGCATTTGACTTTTAATCAAAGGGTCAGGGGTTCAAATCCCCTAAGTTGCACCAAGTCGGTTACGGTTGCCGACAACAATAACGGTTCATCAATTAAAATTACACTGATTACAAATTACAAACTAATCTGTATGTAAAGGTAGGTGAACAAAAAGGTACTGTGAAAGCAGTACCAACATTGGACTATAGCCAAGTGGTAAGGCAAGAGACTTTGACTCTCTCATTCCGCTGGTTCGAGTCCAGCTAGTCCAACCAAAATATTTTGTAACTTATTCTAGGTTACAGATATAAAGTAACGTAAAACAAAGGTGGTGATAAAATGATTAAACTTAATTTTATAGAGTGTGACGAGAAAAGTACAAAAAAAACGAGTCATAGGAAACTACAGAACTTCACAGGAATGTAGTCGGGCTATGAATGATTACATTTCAAATAACAAATTAAGGAACGTAAAACTTTATAGGTGTTATTGGTAAGAGGGTACGGAAACAATAATGGACTATGGTTCACATTGGAAATTCTTCAAATTCAAACCAACGTGTAATAAATCAGCCAATGAATTATAAAAATGGGTCTGTGGCGATGAATAAACAAAAAAATAAGCCACTCAAAAGAGTGGCTTACGAATGAATATTAGATGTATTTATTGTCCTTGTTGTGGTAAAGAAGTTTCTTTGGGTAATTGGGATAGTATTTTTGATGTTTAATTATAGATATTGTAATTAGCAGCCATGCTGTTGACATAGATTTTATTCTTAATTCCGCTCTGAAAAGAGCGTTAAAATACACATTTTATCATAGAAAAAAATAAAGGAGTTTAATGAGCATGAACAAAAGAAAATTTAAGATTGGAGAACTTTATCGGGTTGGTTTAGATAGTTTCGGTAATAGAATGACCGAAACTGGAAACGTAATAAGGATTAGAACAATAGAGTATGTAAACAACAAGAGAATGATTAGATACCAAACAATTAAGCCAAATGGTGGTGGCGGCGATGGTATGTTTTATATTTATAGTAACTTTGCCAATTGTCTAAAAAAAATATCGTCTGATATTGACCGTGAAATTCAGATTACTTTCCACGACAAGACAACGGTTGCCAAAATGAAAGAATACGGCAAGGTAGTAAGAGTTGGCACTTCAAAATGTTGTTCTGATGATACATATAGTGCATATATTGGTGCTTTGCTTGCCTTGGCTAGAATATATTTTCCTAACGCTAGTTGTGATAATAAAGAGATACGTTTTTTTGATACTAAAATAAACCCTAAAGAAAAATCTGAGTATAGATGCGATAAGCAGTTTTCGCACTCTGATGTAAATAAGGCAATATATAATTTGATCCATAGATATGATATTGCTGATACATGGGTAGCAGAGTCACTGAATAATTTCGGAATTGCGTTACATGAAGAACTTGACAACATGAACACAAAGTAGTATCAACGATAAGAAAGAAGGCATGATAAGATGGTGTGATTTTGAGTTCACAAAATGATAATTTTATTATGATAATTTTATTTGACAACAAAATCTGATAAATAAAAGGAGATAAAAATATGGCTGAAAAGAAAAATAATAAGGGTCTTGGACTTCAGGAAACAAAGGGCAGTTTTCAGATCAGAGGTAAGCTGACAGGCTGTGATAAGGACAAGTTCTATACGGAGTTGACAACCTCTACAGGCAAGCCTATGAGAATGGTTAATGTAGGAGTTGAAATTGATAAGAATAAGTCTGTATACATAAACCTTAATGGTATGGAAAGAGACGTAGTATATTTTTCTAAGACCGAGGGCAAAGGTAAGGATAGAAAGACAACAACAGAAAAGGTAAAGTGGGCTGACAGATTTACATTTAACAAAAAGGACTTTAGACCTATTGGAATTAATCTTGGCTTGACAAAGGTGGTTGACTCAATGGGCAAGGAAGGAAATGATAAGAAAATACTTGTCGAATATGATGCTTGTAAGTACATAGCAGATAATGCAAAGGACGGTATGTCCGTATTTGTCAGAGGAAAGAATGAGTTTTCCACCTATCAGGATAGACACCAGACAAGATTTGTTCCGTCACAGATTTCGCTTTGCAAGGAAGTAAATTTTGACGCAGAGGACTTCAATGTGATTGGCAATTTTGAACAGGTCATTGTATTCATGGGTATTGAGAAGAATGATGAAGGTAACTTCACCGTATCTGCGAAGATTGTAACCTATAATTCTGTAGAAGATGCGGAATTTGTTATTGACAAGTCAAAGTCAAAGTTTGTAAGCACTCTAAGAAAGCTCAAGCCATATACAGCCCTTAAAGTATTCGGAGATATCGTAATAGAACATGATATTGAAGAAATTGAGGAAGATGATGACGGTTGGGGCGAAAGCAACCCTATGGACAGAGTGAACAATCCGACAAAGAGAATACTTCTCATTACTGGAGCTGATAAGGATAGCGTAGATACAGAGCTATATTCGGAGGAGATAATTGATAAGGCTATCGCAAAGACAAAGGCTACTGAAAACGCAAATAAGGACTTTGGCTCTGATGATAATGATTGGGGTTCTGTTTCAGATAATGATCTGACAGACGAGGACGATGAGTGGTAAATTGTTGCTACTCACCGTTATTAACGACGAAACGATAATATAAAAGGAGATAAAAAAATATGGCTAGAGCAAGAAAAGCGACACAGACACAGAGCAAGCTTCAGATGATACTTTTTGGAGAAGAAGGTACAGGCAAGTCAACACTTGCCTTGCAGCTTGCTTATTTTAAAAGACCTGACGGCAAGCCATTTAGAGTTCTTTACATAGATAATGAGTGTGGTTCTATTGATGATTTTATCGGTGGACTCGAAGCTGACGGCATTAACACTGAGAATATTTATATCGTGTACACTCAATCCCTTGGTGAAACAAGAGAATACATAAATAAGGTTAAGAACAAGGAAGATTTTCATGTTCTCGATGATGAGGGTAACGAAACAGACGAGGTTGTACTTGACGGAGATGGTGAACCATTCAGAGCTGATGCTATTGTAGTTGATGGTACAACTATTCTTAACCTGACGACTAAGCAGGCACTTGTGGAGTTCTCTAAGAAGAGAAACACTGTCAAAGCAAAGAAAAAGGAACTAACTGGCATTGAAAAAACTGTAACTATTGAAGGTGCAGGACTTGAACTTAAAGATTATCAGACAGTTAATTTTAAGGGTCAGGATTTGATACTTGACCTTATGTCCTGCGGAGCGCACTTTATTGTGACCGCAAGAGAAACAGACGAAAAGGTTTCAGTAAAGGGTGATGATGGCAAGATTACAAGTGTTGCAACAGGTAGAAAAATTCCTGACGGTTTTAAGCAGATGAACTACAACGTTAAGACTGTTGTTAGAATGTACATTAATGAGGATAACAATTTCTGTGCGTATATCAGCAAGGACAGGACAGGTGTACACGATAAGGAAACTGTTGAGGATTTGTCACTTGTTGATTGGCAGGTGATTATTGACAGAACAAAGGATAAGAAAGAGTTTTCTGTTAAGAATGACCTTACCAAAGCTGTTGATATTGAGCAGGATATTTATACAAAGGAAGTTATGGGTAAGGTTGGAGAGCCAGTGGATAGTATTGATGAAAACCCTGCCGAAAATCAGACAACAGAACTTTTGGATAAGATTTCAGCCGTTATGAAAAGTCTTAATCCTGTCGGCAAGACAAAGGCAAAGGAAGCTCTTTCAGCAGAAGATCTGCCCATTAAGCCAACAGAAATGAAGAAGATTACAGATATTAAGACTCTTGAAAGGGTTCTTGAAGTTATTTCTAAGATTTAATTTTTATAAATGAAGCGGTGAGGGTTATTCCCTCACTTGCCTTTATTTATCTATTTTGATTAAGGCGGTGAAATACTTGGCAAAAAGAAGAACAAAAGAACAGATAGAGAAAGACAAGCAGGACAAAAAAACAAGAATACAGTTTACAGATTGGTTGTACAAACAATATGATATTTCATTCTTGCCAAAATATTTTTTTATAAATCTTGATAAGGTGTATAAAGGCACTTATAAGAATTTGAACAAACCTGTTCCTGTTGAAGATTTATGGGATATGTGGCGAAAGAAAATGTCATTTCTTCGCAAGGTACATGAGTTTAATACTCGTAAAGGTAAAAAAATTGAAGGTGCAGCGTTAATTACATATGATCTCGCTATTATCCTATCTAAATATGATGGTTATTTGAAATGGAAAGAAGAACAGACATTGGCTAAAACAGGTACAAGTGAAGAACAAGTTAATATAGATTATGAAAAAATGGCAACATCAAAATCTCCTAAAGAACGTGATAAAAACAATGATAGCCTTGATATTGACAGTATTATTAATGAAATTTAGGTAGGTGACAAACATGGATATTATAACAAACGTTCCTACCGAAGTTCTATTTGTGGGTTGTATTTACAAACAGCCTGATTTACTGGTAAATTACGGACAATATATCCGTAGTAAATATGATTTTTCAGATGAAGTTACACGATTTTTTTATGACTCAGCCGAAATCATATACAAAACTAGGACACAAACATTCAATAAAACTACTATTTTAACTTATTTTTCAGAAGAGCCTGAAAGACTTTCTTTGTACAAAAAGTATGGCGGTTGGAAAACTCTTGACAGTTGGATGAAAATTGCTATAACCGATGACATTGGCAAGTATCAGGAAATCATTAAAAAGTATTCTTTGTTGAGAGAGTATCAAAGAAATGGCTTTGATATTACAAAAATTGTACAACATAAAAAGTTTGAACAATTTACGGCTTCAGACATCTATAGATTAATTAGAGGTAAAGCAGATAGAATACATACGGTGATCTTGACAAATCAAGAAGCCGAAATTCTGAATAGTCATATTAAGCAATCGCTTATTGCGTGTATGGAAAAGCCTGATTTGGGTGTATCACTTCCCTTTCCTATCCTAAATGATATATTTAGGGGCTGTAAACTAGGCTCGACAATGGCTATTGGTATGCTTTCCAATGCAGGAAAATCACGATTTATGACAAAAATAATTGCTTATTTAACGCTTGTAAAGCATGAAAGAGTCTTTGTAATGCTTAATGAAATGGGTGTGGACGATCTCAGAAAGTGTTTAATTACAACGTGTATAAACAATGCTGAGTTTCAAAAGTTACACGGCATAAAGTTGAAAAAGCCTGAAAAGGAACTAACACTTGGTTTGTACAAGGATCAATCAGGTGAATACATATATCAGAAAACAGACGATTGGGGAGAGTCAACAGAAACTTTACAAGAGTACATTCAAAGGGTCGCTGAAAATTCAGAGGAATATGTAAAAATAATGAAAATTGCTGAATGGATTGAGGCTGAAACTAATGAGCTTATTCTCGTTAAGGATATGGCTGGCGGTTATGACGATAAAACGCTTGAATTTGAAATACGGAAAGCTAATCTAACTCATGGTGCAAAATACTTCTTCTACGATACTTGCAAGCAAGACACGCAAGCTACAGGAGATTGGGCGGCTTTAAAAGCAACAGTAACAAAGCTCACTGATTTAGCAAAGCAGTTGAATATGTTTGGCTATCTTTCAATTCAGCTTACAGACGATACGGAGTTTTGTAAACCTGACGAGCTTAATTCTAATAATATTGCTAATGCAAAACAGCTAAAGCATATTATATGGACGATGACACTGTTTAAAGAAATATCTGTTGGAGATTTTCATAAATATCGCTATGTTCAGCATGATGCTGAATGGGGCAAAGATGTTGAATGTGAACTTAAAGTTGGCAAGAGGTATTATGTGGGCAATGTAGACAAAAATAGATTTGGTTGTAAAAAGAAAGTTGTATTTGAAGTTGACTTGGATCTAAACACTTGGTATGAAGTCGGAGAACTAAGAAGAAAGTGAGGATAAAATGGATATTTCTGTCCTCAAAGAAAAGATACTAGAGAACAATTATGTTCCTGTCATACTTGACGAAATAGGTTGTCATCATATTTCCTGTAAAGCAGGTTATGTTCAGTGTGGCAATCCTGATGGCGATAATCAAGGGGCGATCACTGTTTATCTCAATGAAGGTCTTTTAACAGTTGACTACACACGAGAAATACATAGTAGTTCAGGCTTAGATACAATAGATATTTTTGACCTTGTGCAATTTTTTTGCAGTTGTACGTTTTACGAAGCCGTTCGTAAAGTTTGTAATTGGTGTGGTATTAACTATTATAAAGATGAATATAACGATTTGCCTGAAAGTCTAAAATTCACGAAATTTATTTCTGAAATGGCAGATGATGAGTCTAATTACGAAGAAATGCAACCTTTAAAGCCGATTAAGGAAAATGTTCTATCATACTACTTCCCTGCCGTTAATGATTGTTTTTTGAAAGATAATATCTCATATGATACTCAAATGCTGTTTGAAATAGGTTATGACGATGTTTCCAATCGAATTACAATTCCTGTAAGAGATGAAATGGGAACATTGGTAGGTGTTAAGGGTAGATTATTTTTAAAGCAAGAAGAAATGACAGAAGAAGAACAAAGAGTTAAGTATATATATTTGGAGCGTTGCAACAGAGCTAGAATATTATATGGACTTTATTTGTCCGAAAAATATATAGCTCGGACAGGCTACGTTTATGTGGTTGAAGCTGAAAAAGGTGTTATGCAACTTTGGAACATGGGAATAAAGAATTGTGTAGCAACTTGTGGTAAGAAAATAAGCCAATATCAAATAAATATGCTGGCAAGGTTGAGTTCTCACATTATATTTTGTTTTGACAAGGACGTAACTTTAGACGAACTAAACGATATAGCCGATAAATTTTTGGATTGTATTCAGATAAGTGCTATTGTTGACACTGATAATTTACTAGAAGAAAAAGAAAGTCCAACAGATAATCCTGATAAGTTTAAACAGTTGATTGCCAAATACACGCAAGTTATAAAGAATGGGAAGTGAAACAACAAAACATGAATTATAAAATAATAGGCAATAATGATTATTACCATATTCCAATATCTATTTTTACTAATAGAGGAATAACTAACGTTAGTGAATACACTCATTTAACCGATGATGTACTAATCCCTTACGATAATCTTGATAACATTAATGAAGCTGTTAAAATGCTTGACAAACACATTAAAAGCAATAGTAAAATGGCGATTATTGTTGATTGCGATGTTGACGGTCAGTGCAGTGCTGCTATGATGTATTCTTATTTGAAAAGGCTTAACAAAGAAATTGATATTACATATCTGATACATTCTGGAAAGCAACATGGTATTTCTTCTGAGATAGAAATACCTGAAAGCACAAAATTGTTGATTGTTCCCGATGCAGGGAGCAATGATACTGAACAATGCAAACAGTTGACAGAACAAGGTATTGATATACTTGTTCTCGATCACCATGATATTGAAAGAACAAACCCATATGCGGTTATAGTGAACAATCAGTGTAGTTCAGAATACTCTAATAAAGAATTGTGCGGTGCGGGAGTAGTCTATAAATTTCTACAATCGCTTGATGATTATTATTGGAACGACTATGCCGATGACTACCTTGACCTTGTGGCACTAGCTAATATATCGGATATCATGGATTTACGTTCTTTTGAAACAAAAAGACTAATTGATAAAGGTCTTTATAACGTCACAAATAAATGCTTTGAAGAATTTATTAATGCTCAAAATTATTCCATGAAAGGCAAGGTTAATCCTCATACTATTGCATTTTGTATTACTTCCCTGATAAACGCAATGTGTAGAGTTGGTGACATGGAAGAAAAGGACTTACTTTTCAGAGCGTTTATTGAACAGGACGAAGAATTTGAATATAAAAAACGTGGCGAAAGTGAAACTACAAAAGAAAATATTTATCAAAGAGTTGTAAGACTCTGTAAAAACGCTAAATCAAGACAGGATAATCAAGTGAAAAAGTTACTTCCTGCGTTAAGGAAAAGCGTAGCTAATGACGAAAATACAGTTTTATTCTTAAAAGGTAACAATATCCCAAGTGTATTTTCTGGATTGATAGCCATGAAAATGGCTAGTTATGCGAAAAAACCTTGTTTAATACTCCGCAAAGGCGAAGAAAATAATGTATATAGAGGGTCTGCTAGAAACTTTGATAATAGCTATGTACCAGATCTAAAGGCTGATCTGCTTAAAACAGGTCTGTTTAATTGGTGTCAGGGTCACGCAAATGCTTTCGGTTTTGAGATAAAAGCTGAGAACGTGGTTGAAGCAATTAAAGTTTTAAATAAGAATATTAATTCAGACAATCCTTTGTCAATAGATTTTTGTTTTGATTATGACGAATTTAATATTGGAATGATTTCTGATGTTGCATCATTGGAAAATTGTTATGGTACAGGAATTAAAGAGCCTTTATTTGTCATTAATAATATAGTTTTGGAGCATAGTCAAGGCGTTGTCATGGGTAAAAATGAAGATACATGGAAGTTTATTACTGACGATAATATCGCAATTATCAAGTTCTGTAATCCTAGTGACGATAAAGTATTAGACTTTTTGAATGGATATGATGATGAAATGTGCATTAATGCACTCTGCCAGCTCAATGTATCTGAGTATAAGGGTGTAATTACCCCTCAGATAGTTATTTTAAAATACAAGGAGGCTGAAAATGTATAGTTCTTTGCATAACCATACAATGTACTCGTTACTGGACGGCTATGGTACACCAAAAGAAATGCTAGAGCAATGTCGAAAAGTCGGCATTAAAGCATATGCAGTTACGGAACATGGCAACCAATATTCATGGATATATTTTGATCAACTATCTAAAGAATATCCTGATATTAAGCTGATATATGGCGTAGAGCTGTATGAGTGCTTCGATACTGCCATAAAAGATAAAAACAATAAGTATTTCCATCTTATCGCTCTCGCAAAAAATGAGAACGGCAGAAAGGCTTTAAATAAAATTATCACTAAGTCAAATCTTGAAAATTTTTATTTTAAGCCTAGAGTACAGATTTCAGATATTGCTCCGTATGCAGAAGATTTAATTATTTGTTCTGCTTGTTTGGCTTCAAAATTAGCTAAAGAAAGTGATTTTAATATTTGTGTTAAGTATATCGAAGAATACAAATCGACATTTCCTAATTTCTATTTGGAAATGCAATCTCACAAATCAGAGGAGCAGGCTAATTACAATAAAAAGATTTTGAAACTATCTGAGGTAACAAACACTCCATACATAATTACTACAGATAGCCACGCAGCCACAAAGGAAGATTTATATTATCAGGGTAGGCACGTTCAGATAGCACATGACACTGAAACAATGTCAGAAAGTTATGAGGGCTGTTATCTGCAAAGTGAAGAAGAAATTCATACAACTATGGATAAACAAATTGGGGTAAATAATGTTACAAAAGGTTTAAATCAGACTAATGCTTTAGCTGATATGATAGAAGAAGTACATATGCCTTTTCAAGATCCACAGTTGCCAACATACCCCCTGCCAAGTGGATATAAGTCTAATAATGAATTTCTTTTACACCTTATTAATGAGGGGTGGAAAACTAGAAATTTTGACAAGCTTTCTAAAGAAGATCAGAAAATAATGAAAGACCGACTTGATTATGAAATGGGAATTATTCATCAAATGAATTTTGACGGTTATTTCATTATTGTATGGGACTTTATTAATTATTCAAAAACTCATGGGGTTAAAATAGGTTCAGGACGTGGCTCTGGAGCAGGAAGCCTTGTGTGTTATACAATAGGTATAACTGATCTTAACCCTATTAAATATGGATTGATTTTTGAGCGTAGATAGGTTGCACTCGTTAAATTCCGTTAATTCGGTATCAGCAAACTAAGACTTCTCATTGAGAGCAAACCGATAATGAGACAAGACCATAGACGAATAAGCTGACTAAGAAACCCTAAACCTATAACTAGGTGAGATAAAGGGAATACCGAGCCAAATCTTTTAGTGATAAAAGAAAGTGTGTAACGACTAGGAAATGAGACTTTAGAGCCAATAATTTCCCACGAAGACGGAATAAAAACTTTAAATAAATGAATGAAGTTTGAAAAATATAGTCTAAACTGGGTTGGAAGTAACCAACAGATGAAAATGAGGGAAACCTCCAGAGCATAGGATAAAGAGCCTATGGTTAATAACAAATTGTTCCTCAATCCTGAGAGAGTTTCAATGCCAGATTGATTTTCGGTCGAGCATATGGGAAACCATATGTGTTAAGTGTGGTGAACCTATAAAATATAGGGTGTTAATTAAACAATTATTATAATTGTAACCGCAGGAAATGGCGGTGTGTTAATTAGCTAACAGGGAATATCTAAGTCGTTCTGTCTGACGATATGACAATCCTGTGCGAAGTTGTATTTTATGATTTAATAAAAGGTATAGCACTTTGTCAAATCATAAGTACAAAACGTCAAACGACTAGCTCAAAGGAGCGTAGGGTTAAGTGAAATTCTTGACTCGAAGTGCCACACACCTAATCGTATTGTTAAAACTATAATACGCATGGTGAAGATATAGTCTATTCCTTGCAGAAATGTAAGGTAGTAAAGTTGGATATTGATGTTTCAGACAGACCTACAGTAATAAATTATCTCATTGACAAATATGGTGAAAATCGTGTTTGTCAAATTATAAACTTCTCGTATATAACACCTGTTGTTGCCATAAAAGATGTTGGCAAGATACTAGGTTTTAAATACGGTGAAAGGGATAAACTATCCAAAAAGTTTTCGTACAATACATTTCAAGAGTGTATTGACAACAACATAAACTACTTATCCGAACACCCTGAATACAGTGAGTTGTTGGATATAGCAGGCAAATTAAGTGGTAGGGTTAAAACAGTTAGCTGTCATGCAGGCGGTGTCGGTATTGTTGATACTGACATTAGCGACTATATGGCAATGAAACTAGGCTCTGACGGAGAACACGTCATTCAAGTTGATAAAAGGCTTGTCGAACAAATAGGCATTATTAAGTTTGATATTCTTGGTGTTCAGACCTTAAAAATGGTACAGGAAATTCAAAATGACTTGCACTTATCTGAATATGATATAAATATCAACAACCCCAAATTTGAAAATGATAGAAGTCCATTTGAACTGTTAAACAAAGCATTGACGAATGGTGTGTTTCAGGTGGAAAGTGCAGGTATGAAAGACTTACTACTCAGACTACAAGCAACTAATATGGAAGATTTGTCGGCTGTTTTAGCATTGTATAGACCTGATTCAATGGGAGCTTTGGAGGAGTTTATTAAATGTAAACATGACCCCTCACTTGTCACCTATATACACCCCGACATGAAGCCTATTTTGGAAAGCACTTACGGCTGCATGATCTATCAGGAACAACTTTTGGATATTGTAAGAACTTTTGGTGGCAGAAGCTATGGTGGAGCTGACTTATTCCGTAAGGCGATAGGCAAAAAGAATATTGAACTTGTTAAGCAAGAGTCAGAAAAACTGTACCAAGAAATTATTGACAATGGATATTCTCATGAAATTGCCAAAACGATTAGTGAAGAATTGAAAACTAAAGGTGGCTATCTGTTCAACAAATCGCATAGTTATAGCTACGCTGTTCTATGCTTTCAAACTGCTTATCTAAAAATAAATTATCCTGTTTATTTTTTCAAAGCACTATTTAATTTGAACAAAGATAAGGCAGGTATGGTGAATAAATACATTGTAGACTCTAAACAGTTTGGAGTAACTGTTTTACCACCTCATATTAATAAATCGCAAGTCGATTTTTCTATTTACGATAACAATGTGCTGTTTGGTTTTTCTGCGATTACAGGCATTGGTGAACGAATAGCCCAAGAGATTGTTGCTGATCGTGAGAAGAACGGCAAGTATAAAAACCTTCAAGACTTGCTGTCAAGAACAACACTGGCAAAAACTCAAATTATTAACTTAATGAAGTCAGGTGCAATACCTACGAAAGATAAAAAGAGTTGTTTGTTAAAATATTTGAAGTCATTGTATAAACCATTAGAGTATAAAGAATTGTCTAAGTTGCCAACATATAACAAGCTTATTATTGACTATGATATTGATATTGAAAAATATCGTATCGGTAACGGCAAGTATGACTATGACAAAGATTTGTTACTCACTCTTGCAAATCAGAAAAAGAAAGAAAAGTTTGATTTACAGCAAGAAGATAGGTTGAAACAATTTCTTTCAACCAATAACAAATATCTTGAAAACGCTGATTTTTGGGAGTTTGAAGCATTACAGATATTTATACACAATAATCCATTTGAAGAAGCACTCCCCTATCTAACAACAGCATTTGAAGCCGTTGAGAATGATAATGATTGCGTTATTGTAGGTGTTATTTCCAGAGTACAAAAGAAAAAGGACAGAAATAAAAAACCATTTGCTTTTGTGAACATTTACTCTACTTTCGGTATTATAGAGGTTGTTCTTTGGAATAGTCAACTTGTACAGTATGAAGATTTGGTTAAGAAAGGCTCTCAGGTTGCTATTAAATGCAGGAAAACAGACGAAGATAAAGTTACAATACAGGCTATGCGACCATATGTTGAATGGCTTTCAGAAAGGAAGAAAAGACATGACAGAAAAAACATTTAAGTTTAAAACCGTTCCTCAACAGGAGCGATTTTATAACGAAAATAGTAATTGGGGAGTGTACACATTCACAACAACTTCTGATGACATTCCATATTTTTATGATTGTTATGACGATCCCTTTGGTGACAATCCAAGGCAGTTAAAAGGTAGCACATTGGCAGGTAAAATGCAACGCTTAACAATCGGTGTCGAATACAATGCCGAAGTTACCTGTTCTTTTAATAGCAAATATAATTCGTATCAATATACGCCAATTTCTATTACTGCAAATGTGCCTAAGACAGAAGAACAACAAATAGCATATTTGAAGACTCAGGTCACAGAACTGCAAGCAAAAAACATTTTAGTTGTCTACCCAAATGTAATTGATGATGTTATTCATAACAGAGAAATTGATTACGCAAAAATCAAGGGTATAGGCGAAAAGAGTTGGAATAGGATAAAGGACAATATATTGAATAACTATGTTATTTCAGATATTCTTATTATACTTCAGCCGTTGGGTGTAACGTATGCCATGATAAGTAAGTTAATTTCCAATGAACCTAACCCTCAATTATTGAAGGAAAAGTTACTTGATAACCCTTATATTATGACAGAAATTCATGGCTTAGGCTTTAAAAGAGTGGACGATTTAGCATTAAAGTTAAATCCAAATATCAGAATATCAACCAAAAGAGTTGTGGCATTTATCAAGTATTATCTTGAGTGTGCTGGAAATAATGACGGTCATTCATATGTGCTAGAGTCAGTATTGGATAATGCGGTAAGAGATAATATAAACGATTGTTATGAAATGTACGAGAACTTTAAATCCACACAAAAGCAACATGAGATATTTCTACATTTTGAAGAAAATAAGGTAGGGCTATTACGCCAATATAAAACTGAAATATCTATTTTGAATATTCTAAAAAATCTCAATGAACAAGAAACAGACTATAAGATTAACATTGAAAAGGGTATTTCAGAAGCAGAAAGAGAACAAGGTTTTTACTATACAGACGAACAAAAACAAGAGATATATAAGGCTTGCAACAGCCCTGTAGTGCTTATAACAGGTAGAGCAGGAACAGGTAAAAGCTCGATTTTAAGAGGACTCACAAAGATATATAAAAGCTATTCTATATCAGCTTGTGCTTTGTCTGCTAAAGCTGCGATTAGAATAACCGAGGCAACAGGTTTATTCGCAAGTACAATTCATAGGTTGCTTGGTTTTAACAAGACAGGTTTTGTTTATAACTCTGACAACAGATTGCCTAGCGATATTATCGTACTTGATGAAGCTTCAATGGTTAATTCGTCATTATTTTATAGCTTGGTTTCTGCTATAAAAGAGGGTGCAAAAGTAATTATTGTAGGTGATGACGGTCAGTTACCACCAATAGGCTGTGGCAATATCTTTCATGATTTGCTTAATTGTAATGCGTTTACTTGTTGTAAACTGACTAAGATTTTAAGACAGGCTCAAAAGTCAGGTATTATTTCGGACTCAGTTAAAATTAGAAATGGAGAAAACCCATTGCCTGAACCAAAACTAAAAGTTGTTACTGGTGAACTACAAGACATGACCTATATGTTTAGAGAGAGCCGTGAGGGTATGCGTGAATTGGCTATTAAATTGTATACCATGGCAGCTAAGAAAGACGGCTATGATGCAACGATTATTTTGACACCTTGTAAAAAGGACAGGATAAATAGCTCTTTTGAAATTAACTCTATTTTACAAGATATGATAATCCCACCCGATACTGCACCTGAAATCAGGTATGGCAACAAGATATTTCGTGTTGGGTCGAAAGTTATTCAAAGAACGAATGACTATGATAGAAATGTGTTCAATGGTGAAATGGGTTATATTACAAAAATTGAACAGACAATTAAAGACGGCAAGAAGCAGAATGTTGTTACAATTAAATTTGCCGACAAGGAAATTGATTTCCTACAAAATGATTTAAGTAGTATTGAGTTGGCTTACTGTCTGACTTGCCATTTAACGCAAGGTAGCGGTTTTAAGAATGTTATCGTACTGATCGACAATACCCATTATAAACTGCTTGACCGCTGTATGCTGTATACTGCGATTACCAGAGCCAAAACTAAATGTGCATTGATTGCCGAGCCTAGTGCCTTTCAGAGGTGCTTGAAAATGCAGGCTTCGCAAAGAAACACTTGGTTGAGTTTGTTGTACAATAATATATAGTTTTTATGGTATAGATTTGTACATTTTGTATACTTGACATATCTCAAAAGTAGTAGTATACTATAAATATAATCTCAAAAGTAGCATAGTAAAATTAATATGTTGAAAGGTGGTTAAAGAGTGCTAAAGGCAATTAAGAAATGGCTTTACAAAATAAAAGACTTTGTGAAGTACAAGAGATAGGAGGAAATACTATGAAAGAAATGGTCTATAAAAATTATATGGAGAATGGACAAGAGGTTATTGAAATACTTGACGAAGGTATTTACAAGAGTTTTCATTATGTCATAGTTTCTTATGGCACTCACCCTTGTGCATATATAGAAATTCCAAAGGATAATGTTAGTGACGAAGATGAGCTTATTGATATTAGTTGTCATGGCGGTATTACTTATGTTTCTACAGCAGGACTTTTTAAACCTAGCAATAAGAATCATAGAGATGGTCATTGGATAGGTTGGGATTATGCACATTGCATGGACTATTGTTATTCGTTTTATAATTCCGGGCTTCTAAATGATAACAAGAAATGGACTACTAAAGAGATACTTGAAGAAGTTAAGGATGTTATAGAACAACTTATAAAAAGTTGATTTTACTTTATTCAGAAAGGAAATACATATGTCAGAGTTTAAGCAGACAATCACTATTGAGACCGAAAGAAAGACTGGCGAAACTATCATAAGAATATCCAATCCAAAATTTACAACCGATGAGCCTACAGTAAGAGGTGCAATCATTGGCGATATGACGAATAAACTAGGTAAACCAAGGATAACAGACGAGCAGAAAACTATTTTGGAAGGACTTTATTTACTTGGTTACAGATACTTGGCTTGTGACAAAAATTTAAGTATTTCAGATTCATTGTGGGTATATACAACAATTCCTTATAAAAACGATTTGGAAAAATGGGACAGTCATGATGGTAATTCTCTTTGTGTTGATAACATAATATCCCCAAATATTTTAAACAATCTTTGTTCTTGGGAAGATGAAAAACCAACTTCGATTGAGTGGCTACTTGGTAAGAAAGATAAGAATGAGTAATATAAAAGTTTTCTTTTATTGAGGTAAACAAATGAAAAAGAACAACACTTTAACAAAGACTAAAATAGAATATTTTAAGTTGCTAGATTCTTATAATTCAAAGGAAAATTTATATGCACCCGCAATAGATGCACAACTAGCAATAAATGTGCTATGTCAATATTTATTAGGCGAAGATTACTACATTGTTGACCCTTTGCCGCCTCCACAAGCTGATACAATTATTGTGCAAGATATTCTACATAAATATTGCAACAGAGAAGTTACTAAAGACTATAACAAATATAAAAATGCTAGGAAAATACTAAACCAAGAATAATAACAAAAAGTTTATACTTGATAAGGAGTAAAATGGAAATGGATAAAGAGATAAGAAAACTTAAATGTAGATGTTGCAAATGGTACGATAATTTTGAAGGCTGTGAGGGTATAGATTGTATAGATTGTGAAGATAGCTTTGAAACATCATTACTGAAATTAAAAGAAGTTGCAGACGAGGAAGATATGTCTGTTACGGACTTACTTAATCTTATTAATTTTGCTGAATTGTAGGAAATGATTTTGTGAGCTGGAAATTAAATAATACAAAAGATACTGAATATGAAAAAACATGAATCAGTAATAAATAAAAATTTAGTTTTATTTATAGAAAGAGGTAGAATATGATGACAAAAGAGGAGATTTTGGAAGCAGCAAAGCACTGCGTAGAAACAGGAGGTATTTGTGAGAATTGTCCGTTTCGTATTAATAAAACAAATTGTGAACTTAGCTTCGCCAATTACATAAAAGAAAATGAGTCTAAACCTGTAATAAAAAATATATCTTCGGCAGAAAGCAACACTAACACTATTTATGAAAACGCTAAAATAACTGATGTATCACTGGAAATAGGCGACCATTGTTGCCTTACCTTTTCTATAGCACTTAAAGGCTTAGGCTGGGGAGCTAGTTTTGGCGGTTATAACTTAGCTTTTTTCAACGGAACATCGTTTGAAGGTTCTGAAAAGGGACTTGAAGCACTTACAAGAATTATGGACGTTGTGGGCGTTGCAAAATGGGAAGATATAAAAGGTCATTATGTTAGAGTAAAACAGGAAGATAGATTAGTTGTCGTAATAGGGAATATCATTAAAGATAAATGGTTTGAACCGAGAGAATTTTTCAAAGGAGAACGGCAATAGATAAGAAATTAACAAAAGAAGATATCATAAATGTGGCTAAATGTTGTATAACATACAACTGTAAACCATGTTCACTTAAAGCACTTATAAGTAGAGACAAGAATAGTTTTGAATTGGAGGAAGAAAAATGCTGACGAGAGAAGAAACGATAAAGGCATTTGAACATTGCTACATAGCACATAGTTGCAAAGGATGTCCGCTTGAAGAGCAAGGGGAATGCCACACTGTAGAGCCAGGGGTAAACGGAGCTGTTATGCATTACCTTAAAGAAAATAAGCCTGCACCTGTGACAGACGTACAGGAAGTCAAGCGTGGAAAGTGGCTTAAACTTGGCAATGACCCAATTGACAATAAACAATGGATTTGTTCCGAATGCAAAGGATTAACTGAAACGGCATATTATTGTGGGCATTGTTACTATAATTACTGTCCTAACTGCGGAGCAAGAATGGACGGTGATAGCTTGTGAAAATAACAAGGTTGTCGGAAAATCAGAAGTTTGTTTTCAGATGGTGGACGGCACGGGAGCTTAGTGATTACGACGGGATAATC